>OAUV01000169.1_pt1 | contig 83032 bp, 77 predicted proteins | sample 1516841 | NCBI WGS metagenome assembly OAUV01 (sample SAMEA2580044, study PRJEB22360) | human gut metagenome | biome: human gut; feature: human-associated habitat; material: faeces | place: Denmark | collected 2008/2010 | reverse complement strand
TGAAGAGCTTCGTAACATTGAGGAGAACCCTTATCCTTACGAAGTGATAGAATAGATTTACTATTATCCTAATTATTTTATCACTATCGTGAATCTCCTTTTTATTATTCTGACTTTTCTGACATCAGTATTTATAGCCCGTATGCTGATTCCGCGTATATTGTTGATATCTATGCGCAAGAAACTTTTCGACATACCGGACGAGCGTAAGATACATAAGAAAGCCATTCCCCGTCTGGGCGGTGTATCTTTCTTTCCGACTACTTTGTTCTCTTTCTGCCTTGTCTATACGTTTCGCTTGTTAGGTGGTGATAGCATTTCAACAGTTTATGCAGGCTATCTTTTACCGGAGTTATTGTTGTTTGCCTGCGGTATGACTTTACTTTATCTGACGGGTATTGCCGATGATCTTGTCGGTGTTCGTTATCGTCAGAAGTTTGTCATCCAAATCTTTTGTGCGAGTCTTTTTCCCTTATCCGGACTGTGGATAAATGATTTATATGGTTTGTTTGGTATTCAGGAACTACCGTTTTATGTCGGTATGCCTTTCACTGTTTTGTTGGTGGTGTTTATAACTAATGCAATCAATCTGATAGACGGTATAGACGGTCTTGCTTCGGGTTTGAGCAGTGTGGCATTGCTGATATTTACATATTTGTTTATGGATAAAGGACTTTGGAGTTATGCGATGCTCGCTTCCGGTACTTTTGGCGTGCTTGTCCCATTCTTCTACTATAATGTTTTTGGAAGTGCCGAACGTGCCCGTAAAATATTTATGGGAGATACCGGAAGTTTGACTTTGGGTTATACCCTTAGCTTCCTTGCCATAAAGTATAGCCAGCTGAATCCTGATGTCATGCCTTATACGGAAGGTGCTTTTATCATTGCTTTCAGTACATTAATAATTCCTTCTTTCGATGTCATTCGTGTGGTTTTAGTTCGTATTCGTGAAGGGAACAACCCTTTTGAACCGGATAAAAATCACATTCACCATAAATTGCTGGCGATAGGTCTTTCACCGAGAAAGGCGATGCTTAGTCTGCTTTGTATGTCTTGTGCTTTCAGTGCGGGTAACATTCTGTTGATGCCTTATGTAAACAATACGGTGATGCTGGTTGCTGATGTTGTAATTTGGGTAGGACTGAATTTGTGGTGGGATTGTTTGAGAGACAAAAGGTAAAATATTTTATAACAAAAATCACGTGTCTGAATCTTCCCGGACTGCCAAAAGCATCAAAAATGCGAAGGTAGCCCTTATCTTTTATTTCATTAATATAGTTCTTCAATTCTTCTCCCGCAAAGTCTTTCTTGACTATTTGGGAGCGGAAGTACTGGGACTGAATACAACTGCGCAAAACCTGTTGGGCTTCTTGAATTTGGCAGAATTGGGAATTGGAAGTGCCATTTCTTATGCACTTTATAGGCCTCTTTTTAATAAAGATTCTCAGACTATCAATGAAATCGTTTCCGTACAAGGCTGGCTTTATCGAAAAGTTGCGGTTGTGGTAGTTGTTGCTGCTTGTGTACTGATGTGCTTTTTCCCGTTAATCTTTGAAAAAGCGAAAGTTCCTTTATGGTACACTTATGCATCCTTTTCCGTTCTTCTGTTTAGTGCTTTGTTAGGATATATTTTTAATTATAAGCAAATTGTTCTGACAGCCGATCAAAAGGAATATAAAATAACTCTGAACATACAAGGTGTTAAGGCTGTGAAAGTCGTAGCCCAAATATTGGCTATCACCTATTTGGCAAACGGCTATGTTTATTGGTTGATACTTGAATTTTTAGTGGGTATAGCAACTACAGTGGTTATAGAGTATGTGCTACGTCGCGAATATCCCTGGTTGCGTCCGCAACCTCAATTGGGCGGATTGCTCCGCAAGAAGCATGCGGAGATTATCAGGAAGACCAAGCAACTTTTCTTTCATAGAATCGGTGGATTTGCTTTTACCCAATCCAGCTCCATTATTATTTATGCATACGCTTCCCTTTCGCTGGTTGCCGCTTACGGTAATTATATGTTGGTTGCCACCGGATTACAAATGTTGGTAAGCGCCATTTTCAACAGTATTAATGCGGGTATCGGCAATTTGGTGGCGGAGAATGATAAGGAACGTACCGTTTCCGTTTTTAATGAATTGTTTTCTCTCCGCTTTTATATTGTAGCGGTGGTGTGCTATGGTTACTATATGCTGGTTGGTCCTTTTATTTCTCTGTGGATTGGCGAGGAATATATATTGGATCATACAACATTGTTATTGATTACCGCCATTCTTTTTGTAGACTTGGTGCGTAATATTATCGATTCTTTTAATAATGCTTACGGACTTTTTCAGGATGTATGGGCAACAGTGGTAGAAGCGTGCATCAATATCGGTTGCTCCATTTGGTTTGGCTATCTTTGGGGATTACCCGGTATCCTGGCAGGTGTTCTACTGAGTTTGTTATTGATTATCTTCCTATGGAAACCTTACTTCTTGTTTGGTTGGGGATTCAGAATCTCCGTACTTCACTACTGGAAACTCTATTTCAAATGTTTTGTGGCCGGAGCGGTAGCTGTGGTGATTTGTGTGACTATGTTTTCTGTGATGCCAACAAGCTTTGGGGGAAACTATCGACTCTTAATTTTATATACAGTTGTGCCTGTGATGATTTTTAGTGTATTATTCCTGCTTATCCTGTGTGGCATTAATAGCTCAATGCGGCAAGGAATAGGCAGAATACTAAGCCTGATACATAAATATTAATTGGTGGATTATGAAAATATAAAAATGTTCATACCTTCTTCTCTTTACGAGGGATTTGGTTATACACCGATAGAGGCTGCTATGTGCGGTTGTCCGGTGATTAGCTCTATTCAAGAGGCACTGCCTGATTCCACTCAAGGATTACTGAATTATTATCATCCTGCTATGGATGCAGATGTATTGGCAAATAAGATACTTGCAGTCTTGGAAAATCCTCCAGCTCAAGAAACGTTATTACGGATAGCAGAGACATATAAAAAACTCTATGCGCCTATCAGGCAAGTGGAAAAGATACAAGCTATATTGTTTGTTGAAGAACTACGGAGCAAGGAATGAGAAAAGAATAATAAAAGTATCTATTGAGAAGCGAATTGTAGAATAAAAGGTGTAAATTTGTAGATATTTGACTGTTTATAAACTATAAAAGAATTTCGGTTTAGTTTGAACTTAACTATTTATGAGTAAATTTGCACTCGAGAAGATGGAACTTATTAAAGGGAAACAAATTTTCAACAAGCTGCTTGTTGACGGTAAGGCCCCTTTCGACTGTTTTACGGAAGAATTGGAAGAACAATATAAGAGCGAACTGGGTTCTATCTATTATCGCATGGAAGCTGTGGCAAATTTGCAATTGCTTCCGAAAGATAAGTTTAGAGAACTGAAGGGAGGAAAAGGAGATGTGAAAGAGTACGAATTCAAGTCGAAACACTTAAGAGTATATGCCATTCATCAAAAAGACGGCAAAATAGTTGTGATGGGAGGGTATAAAAATTCGCAAGATAAAGATATCGTAACTTTCAGAGCCTTGAAAAAACAATATATTGAATTTCTTAATGATAAGAAAAAATGAAAACAAGAGCTGAACTTTTAAAAAATAAAGGGTATTGGACAGCCAAACTTCAAACCGAGTTGTTTAGAGAAATCAATGAGTTCATGCAGAAAAAAGGTATGAACAATACTCAGCTTGCAGCTTATTTAGGTTGTAGTAAAGGCTATGTATCCCAACTGCTGAATGGAGACTTCGACCATAAACTGAGTAAACTGGTGGAGTTATCATTAGCCATTGGAAAAGTTCCTTTGTTGGAATATGTAGATATGGAACAATATATAAGTGAGGATGAAGAAGTCGTGGTTTATGAAACGTTTACTTTGTTGAAAAGCGACAACTTTACATCTTGCGTCCCGGAAATTACTAACCTTTCTGTAATAAGTGCTTGATTATGACTATACCTTACAGACTATTCAAAATAGAGACCAAACAGTTTGCTATGTTTCCCGAGTTTTTTAATAACGGAGAAGAAGCAACAGTAGATACAGAGTTGAGCTTTACACCCAGTACGGATAGAACGAATATCAGAAGTGTCATAACCTTGAAGTATAAGCAGGAAGAGCGCTTGCTCATGGTATTAGAACTGGCTTGTTTCTTTAAAATAGCTCCGGAAGGATGGGATGCGATGAAGAAAGACAAGTCTTGGATAATTCCAGTGGATTTCTTGAGATATATGGGGACAATTGTGGTTGGAACCGCACGTGGGGTATTACATACAAAGACAGAAGGTACAGTGTTGAATGCTTATGTATTACCTCCTATTAACGTAATGGAATTGGTAAAAGAAGATTTGGCAGTGAAGTAATCATTCATTTTTACGTTGGGTAGAGCCATGTAAAAAGGGAGCTTGTCAAAGCTCCGACAAGGGAACAGCTAAAAGTTATTTCAGACACATTCAAGGCGCAATATGACAATGCGATGCAAGCGAGGAAGATTTATGATTGTGTTGCAGAGTGTACAGGCGGGAGAAATTTGCTTTCTCACAAAAAAAAACTACCTTTGTCAACACCATTTTGATAAGGAGAAAGGTATATGAATAACAGGAAATTTCCCATCGGGGTACAGAACTTTGAAAAGATTCGGAAAGGAGATTTTTTATATGTCGATAAAACCGAATTGATATATCAGTTGGTCGATAGTGGGAGTTATTACTTTCTGAGTCGTCCGCGTCGTTTTGGTAAGAGTTTGCTTATTTCTACGCTCGAAGCCTATTTTCAAGGTAAACGGGAACTTTTTGTAGGACTGGCACTGGAAAGGCTGGAGCAAGATTGGGTGGAGCGTCCTGTGTTCCATCTGGATTTGAATATCGGGAAATATGATGCGCCGGACAGCTTGGACAAAATACTGAACGAGGCCGTTTCGAGATGGGAACTTATATACGGCACAGGAGTAGGTGAAGTGACTCTTGCTCTGCGTTTTGCCGGCATCCTGAGGCGCGCCTATGAGCAGACGGGCGAACGCGTAGCTATCCTTATCGACGAATATGATAAGCCTCTGCTGCAAGCTATTGGCAACTATGAGTTGCAAAATGCCTATCGCAGTACTTTGAAACCGTTCTATGGTGTATTGAAGACTATGGACGGCTGCATCAAGTTTGCTTTGCTTACAGGGGTTACTAAGTTTGGCAAAGTCAGTGTATTCAGCGATTTGAACAACCTGAACGACATCAGTATGGATAGGCGTTTTCTTAATTTGTGCGGAATAACGGAGAAAGAGATACACGATAATTTTGAAGAAGATCTGCAGGCATTAGCCGGTATGCAAGGTATGACGTATGAGGAAACATGTAATGAGTTGAGAACCTGCTATGACGGTTATCATTTCACCTACAACTGTGAAGGTCTTTACAATCCTTTCAGCCTGCTCAATACGTTCGAGAAGAAAGAGTTCGGCAACTATTGGTTCGAAACCGGTACGCCTACTTATCTTGTGGAGTTGCTTAAACGCAATCATTACAACTTAGAACGGATGACACAGGTGGAGACAGATTCCGATGTGTTGAACAGTATTTATGGTGACGAAGATCCCATACCGGTCATCTTCCAAAGCGGATACCTTACTATAAAAAGCTATGACAAAGAGTTTGGACTCTATCGATTGGGCTTTCCTAATCGTGAAGTAGAGGAAGGTTTTGCCAAGTTTCTGATTCCATTCTATACCCGCTTTTCTAAAATTGAAGCTCCGTTTGAGATACAGAAGTTTGTTCAAGAAATACGTAGGGGACAGCCTGAAGCTTTCCTTAAAAGACTTCAAGGTTTCTTTGCTGACACTCCTTATGAACTGGTGAGCGATTTGGAGTTGCATTATCAGAATGTATTGTTCATTATCTTTAAGTTGGTAGGCTTCTATACTCAAGCTGAATATCATACGTCGGAGGGACGTATTGATCTTGTGGTAAAAGCTCCGGACTATGTTTATGTTATGGAGTTCAAACTTCAGGGTACTGCGGAGGAGGCAATGGAGCAGATAGAGAAGAAACATTATGCCCGTCCTTTTGAAACAGACTCGCGGAAACTGTTCAAGATAGGAATTAATTTCAGCAATAAGACGCGAAACATAGAGAAATGGATTATTGAATAGAAAAAATGAAAGTTTGTAGCTGTTGGGAGCTTTTTTAAAGCCCCCTATATTCCGTCACCGCATTGAAGCAAGGACATTCCTTCATCGGATTCAAGTCGTGATGTCCCACCACCAACACATTCGGAAACATTTGTTTCAGCTCGCGCAGCAGAGCTACCAGCGAGGCTTTCTGCGGTAGTGTGCGGGTGTCGGAGGGTTTATGGTTGCTGTCCAGTCCGCCTTCGTAGCAGATACCTATCGAATGTCTGTTGTGACCTTGGCAATGCGCACCGATTTTGTCCAACGGACGTCCGCGATGAATTTCTCCGTCGCGTGTCAGGTAGAAGTGATAGCCGATGTCGCGGAAGTTGCGGTGGAAGATGTGGTCGTGGCGGCAATCTTCAAAGCTCAGGCTCACGCCCTGAGGCGTGGCCGAACAATGAATGATGATAAGCGTGATGATTCTCATCGGCCCATGCAGGAAGTAAGACCGAATACTCCGGCCAGCGCGGTAGCCACTGCTATGATAGATTTGAGGACGATGCCCCATACTGATTTTGATTTTGTTGCCATAATGATTTGATTTATAAATTATAAACTATTGTATGCTACGTTTGTCCTAAGGACGGAAGGCCTATCCCAGCGGATTTTCTTCTTCTTCACCGTTCCCGCCGGGGGTGCTTCCGCCGTTTCCGGAACCGTTGTCCGCGTTGTATTTGAAGGCCTCTTTCAGTTGGCCTTCCAGATTGATTTGGGCGTTGCTCAATTCGCCGGTGGCACGTGCGCGGAGTTTCAGCCCTTTCACGTTGTTGGCGAGGGTGAATTCGGCAGCCGAGGCGGCGCCTTTCTTGCTGACGATGCCTACGGAGAAGATGGCGAGGTCGTCCAGTTTCACGTTTTTGCCGTCCAGAATAAGTTCTTTGGTACAGGCAATCATGTCGGTGAGCACCCCTTTGATTAATCCTGCCGAGTAGGGAGTGTTGTGGTTTGCCATGTGTTTGGCAAGCATTTCGGTGTCGAAGGTTTCTTCAATGACGGGACGGGCATACCACAAACCTTTCAACGGGTGGTTTTCGCCGGTAAATTGATACTTTTTGTAACGAATCATGTTCTTTCGGTTTTTAAATTTCAGTTCTTGGTTTTCAATTCTCTTGTGATCACGATGCGAAGATACAACGGGGTGCAAGCCGGGTTGTCCGTAATGGTTCGTTACGGTTCGTTTCTATCCGTTATATACGCATATAGTGGCTGAAATGTGAATATTTTTGCCTATCTTTGTGACACTAAGAACTTCAAAAACAAAGAGAAATGGAACCTTTCAAAATACGCACTTACGGACGAACGGAACTCGCCCAACTCTATTGTCCGGGACTTTGTCCGCAAGCCGCTTTCCGCAAGCTGAACCAATGGATAGATTTTCATCCCACATTGCGGAGCGAGCTTCATGCGCTGGTTCCTTCGGACAAGGTGCGGACATATACTCCTGCACAGGTGCAACTCATCTACAATGCACTGGGAGAACCATATTGAATGGAGGATCGGGAGTTCTAAAGTTCTACTTCCGGATTGTGGAATAGAACTTTAGAATTGTAGAATGGAACTTTGCGGAAACATGCCTGTGATGCGAAAAAATGCACCCGATGCAGAAAATGCAGTGCAGACGTTTTCTCACACACGCACGTACGCGTTATATAATAATAGCCTGTCCGCGCTGCATAGCATCAGGTTTTGCGATAATGGCCTTTGCTTGCCATTTCTTGCACTGCACCATGTTTCAGCAGGCGATGCAGCCAGCTTTGTGCGGTGTTGGCGTTGATGCCCGTCTCCGTAGCATGTTCCAACAGTTCCGCACGACTGAAGGTGGGCGGCATGCCGTTGAAGAAACTGTCGCGGTCGGCGTTGGTACGGCGGTTTATTTCCGTTGGAGGCAGGAAGGAAAGGATGTGTGCGGCATGGATGTAGAGAGGTTCCACAAGTCCGATTACGGCTTTGAAGTCGGCAGGAGAGAGGTGGATGTCCCAACGGGTAACGATGCCGTCTTTCAGGTTGTCGGCGGACAGTTCGGCATCGGGGGTGAGGTCTCCCCGCAATAGCCCTACAATGGTGGCTATGCGGCAGATGTTTACTGCCATGCGTGCTACGGAACTGCTCATTTCATCGTTTTGGTTTGTATGGGCATGCAGGAAAAGGGCGGAGAAGAGTTTGTTGAACTCATTTTGTTGCTCTTCGGTGAACTTCAGGGTGTAGAGCCCTCCTTGTTTCAGCGCATCCAGTTGACGTTTCCATTCTTCGCCCATAGCGGTAAACAGTTTTTCCATGTCGGTGTTGTGCGTGCCAAACTGGTCCTGCCACTCGTGTATGGCGGGCATGTAGTAGAAGATCTGGCGGGAGAACAGGCCGTTCTCTGCCGAGGGTATGAGCGGCTTCACCTGCGCCGGAGTACCGGAAATGAGGATGGAAAGATAGGACTTCTTGACTTCGCGGTATTCTTGGTCCGTACGTCGGTTGTACGAGAGGAAGTCATGGTCGAAAGCCCTGCGCAGCGTGTGGCTCCAATGGCCGTAGTCGGTGCCGATGGCGGTGGATATGGTGTCCGCTTCCGTTTCAAAGATGATTCCCGTTCCGTTGGAATCCATGATATTCTGCAGGATGCCTGTACCTGTGTTGTTGCCCGATATGATGAACATCCTGTTGGGCGGCATCTCCGGTTCTTCCATCTTGCAGCGCTCCTTGCCCATGGCATTGTAGCTGCTTTTCGCCTTTTTGTAGGCGCTCATTTGTTGTTCCACTTGCCGGCGTATCTCGTCGTGTATGGGCTCTATCAGCAGACGCACAAAGCCCAGTATGCCCTTGCCGGCTGCGGAAGGGGCCACGACGAATGTCTGGAGACAGGGCGACTGCATCTTTCCGCCGTAAAGGCAGCGGGCGTTGCGCTCCATGCAGGCTCCTAAGACGGTGAGCGCTCCGAGCAGGAGCACGTCGCGCTGTGCTCCTGTGGCGCCGTAGCTGCGGATGTGTTGCAGGGGCTCCGGCCATTCGGCTTCGGGCAGCAGTGGAAGAGGGAGCAGCGGTTCGCTTCCTGAAAGTTTCTCTTCCCGGCAATCTGCAGTGTCGGTTGTGTCCGGTTGTCCGTTTCCGTCCGCATTATAAGATACGTGTGCGTGTGTGTGAGAAAACGGCGGTACTGCATTCTCTGCATCGAGTGCATTTTTTGTGTCTTTTGCCCGCTTTTCTTCGCGGATGTCCACACCTGCTGTTTGGGCCAGGTGAAATGCTGTGCCCAGGTGCACGTTGCCATGTCCGTTTTTCAGGGCGTTGGTGTAGAGACGGTCGGCATGCGACGACTGGTACTTGGGCGAGAAGCTGCAGATGCGGTGGAAGTCGGCCCGGCCGCCTTCGCCGCAGTCGGTGGCTATCGCCATGGCGAGTTGTACGTATTCGGCATAGGAGGGCGCAATGTCTGCGCAGGCTGCTTCGACGGCAGCCGTAAGTTTTTCTAATGATTCAAACATGTTGTGATTTATAAGTTGTGATTTATGGGGCATGGAAGAGGGTTTTTCTGTTCTCTGAACAAGGCTTCGGGATCATGGCACAGGAAACAGGCACGCACGATGTCCTTGCCCGAAGTGTCCACGCCTTTGCCTGTGGGCTTGTCTTGCGTATCGCCTCCGTAGGCCATCTCTACGTAGTTCATTGCCCAATACATGCTTTCTGCAGCATTTTGTGCGGCATCGGCGGCATGTTCCTGCCGATAGGGCACAAAGGCTTTCACTCCTCGTCCGCCGGGACTTACAAAGCAGAGTACGGGACATAGGAACGGATCATCGAAGAGTGTCCGGCGCATCTGCTCGGCCTCTTGGAGGGAGTCCAAATGGTCGATGTCCACCACTACCAGTCCGGAGGTTTTCAGCAACGAGCGGCAGTTGCGGCGGGTGAATACGCCGCAGGGAGTGACGTAGGGCAACAGGGAGGCTTTGGCTGCGCGTATGTCGGCGGCGTTCCGCACCTGTAAGGTGGCAAGACGCAACGGTTCGTTGCAGGTGATGAGTTGATACACATCGGCAGGGGTCACCTCCATGGCGGGAGTCAGTGTGGCAGCTTTTAGGATTCGTCCCTGCGGGTCTCGCTGGGGTGCGATGGGGTTTTGGAACAGTGACATTTTACATTCGTTCATTATTTCTTTTGGTTTTGAAATTTCCGACGAAGTTAGAGAGAATAATCCGTAGTGGATTACACGTATAGGTGTAATCCTGATACAATAATTTATTATAATTTAATAACGTTAACATGAAACAACTGACAAATGATGTCATTACCCCTCTTAACTGGGGAAAAAAGATTGAAGCAGTGCGTAACCGTTTGGGTATTCACCAGATTGACTTATGCATAGAAGCAGGGATAAGTCCCTACACCTACCAAAAAATAAAAAGGGAAGAGGGTCGAGGCACGACAGCCTGCTGCGACTTTTGGCATGCCTGCGCCGCGCAATGACGGAAGAAGAATTCAGGGAGTTCTGGATGGGGCTGGTAAACTGTTAGGAATTATGAGAGTGGCTTACAGAAGAAATTTCCCGTCACCCGTTCGTTGTGTGCAGTTTTTTCGGTACTTCTTTTTGCTGTACTATGTAGGTCATATTTTGCATTGGCAAGAGCATACAGCGAATTGTGAGTCTTTACATGGTGGAAGAGAAAGTAGTTGAAAAGTGGGACAGTAAAATACATTACTATGAAAATATTACTAACAGCTTAAGTCTTTTCGGAAACTTGGGATAATTTATAGATTGTAAATGAGAATTTTAGTGGATATAACGCCTTGCGAATGGCGTAGCTTATGGATTTATGCATGTCGGATATTGCGAGTCTGGAAATCGAATAATCAGGCAGATATCCCTATTCGTCTTTTGATAAAGGCGAATATGGAAGATTACGTTAAATCGGAGTTTCCAGAGTTTGAATATATTGTTTTCAGACCTTACGAATATCGCAATAAGTTTCAGCAACTATTCAAATACAAATGTTTTTTAGTGGGAAAACAATGGAAAAAGACTATTAATGCACAGCACGATTGTGATATAGTTATTTCTCTGGGAATAGAAACATCCTGCTTTTGGAAAATTAAAATACCAAAGATACAGGTTGTGCATGATCTTTACCCTTTAAGAGTGTGGAAAGGCTCTGCGAGATTCTTGTACAGGTTGTTTGTTCCTTACATACTGAGGCATTCAGCAGGAATTATAGCCATTACAAAGTATGTCAAACAAGACTTGTTACAGACATATCCTTTCCTTTCAGCGGATAAGATAACAGTGATACACAATGGAGTGCCGCTTCCATCGGTTGATGGTGGAGAAAATCAGCGTATGGATTATAGCTATCTGTTGTATATCAGTACTTTGTATGAATATAAAAATGTGGGAACATTAGTGAAGGCATTTATCAAACTAAAAGACGCGATTCCCCATAAGTTGGTGATAGTAGGGAAAACAACCCCTTATTGGGAAGACATTGTATTGCCTCTGATTCGGCAAGCAGGAATAGAGGATAGAATCGTACATCTGTCTCATTATGTTTCCGATGAAGATATTGTCCGCCTTTATCGCTCGGCTGCTATTCTCATCTCTCCTTCTTTACATGAAGGTTTTGGTTATACTCCCATAGAGGCGGCAATATGTAAAACCCCTGTCATTTGCACGAAAGAGACGGCTTTACCCGAAGTTACTATGGGACTGGTGAACTACTATGAACCTTCTTTGGATTCGGAGGCGTTGAAAAATGCAATATTGGAAGTATTGAATAATTATCCTTCCGAAAAGCGCTTGCAAACGATTTCAGATACATTCAAAGAATCTTATGACAATACGCGGCAGGCAATGAAAATCTATGAGTATGTAGTTGGATATGTTCGTAAAAGCTAATAATATGATTGTTTAAAACGATGAAGTAGGAATGTATCCATATACTTTGTGCCGCGGATAGCAGATCAATTGAATCTAAAAATAATGAAAATGAATCAGTGGAAAAAATGAAGATTTTGTATTGCATCAACGGAGTGTATAATTCCGGGGGAATGGAGCGCGTGCTTATGAATAAGGCGAACTATCTGGCTGATGTTTTGGGGTATGACGTGCTTATCGTAACAACTGAACAGAAAGGTCGATTGGCATTCTTCCGATTTTCACAGCGTATTCGTTTTGCGGATTTGAATATAAACTATGAGAAAGATAGCGACAAACCTCTTTGGCTGCGGATGCTGAAGAAGAAAAAAAAGGCGGTCGTCCATCGAAGACGGTTGGAAGAACTGCTGAACGCAGAGAGGCCGGATATCTGTATTTCAATGTTCGACAGGGATGTCGGTTTCTTGTATAAGATAAAAGACGGCAGTAAGAAAATTCTTGAATACCATTTCTCTAAAAATGTGAAACTGATAGAGGCCGGTAATTTTCTTATCCGGTGGATACAGAAGATGCGTATAAGTAGTTGGGAGAGAATGGTTCAAAAATACGACCGTTTTGTTGTTTTGACTGAAGAAGATAAACAAGCATGGGGGAATTTGCGGAACATTGCAGTGATACCTAACGCGCTTTCCGCTTTTCCTGTGGAAACGGCTTCTTTGGAAGAAAAGAGGGTGTTGAGTGTGGGGCGGCTTAGTTATCAAAAAGGATTTGACAGACTGATTGATGCTTGGAAAATAGTGAACAGCTTTTTTCCGGACTGGCAGTTGCATATCAGGGGGGATGGCGATAAGCGGGAGGAGTTGCAGGAGCAAATTACAGATTTAGGGTTAGGTAATTCGGTACGCTTACTCCCTGCTATATCAAATATTGGGGCTGAATATTTGCAAAGTTCCATTTATGTGATGAGTTCCAGGTATGAAGGGATGCCGATGGTTCTGCTGGAGGCCATGTCCTATGGGTTGCCAGTGGCGTCGTTTGCTTGTCTGTGCGGGCCAAAAGATGTTATTTCCGATGGAAGCGATGGACTTCTTTGCGAGGATGGAAATATAAAAGAACTGGCAAATGCTGTCTTGATATTGATAAGAAATGCTGAACAGCGAAAGGCGATGGGCAGAGAGGCAAGAATGAAATCCCTGCAATTCTCTCAAAAGGAAATAATGAGACTATGGGAGAAAATGTTTGTTGAAATCACTATTTAGTATGTTTTTTTATTTGGCAATTTTGCTTTATTTACTATTAAGTTCCCTTGTAAGGAAGAATTTGATTCTAATGTGGTTCAACATCTTCTTCCTTATCTGTATTGCGGGATTACGAACCATTAATGTAGGGACTGATACGCATGCTTATAAAGATATATATGGTTGGATTGAAAGTGGAACGGGAGATTTTATAGAACCGGGATGGTATTTATTGAATGTAATAGTGCAATTATTGGGAGGAAACTTTAACTCCCTGTTGCTTATAGCTGCTACACTGACTCTTGTACCTATTGGACTGGTTAGTAGCCGTTATGGCAAGAACCCGTCCTTATGCCTGTTTTTTTACTTTTCTATATTTGCTTATTTACAGTCTTTCAATATAATGCGGCAAATGCTTGCCGTATCATGGGTATTGTTAGCATGTACATACCTTGACAGGCGATTGAACTTTCGTTTCTTGATTATAATCGCGATAGCTACTACCATTCATACCTCTGCTTTAATAGCTGTCCCGTTGCTATGGATTCACCATTTCAAACTTTCGAATGACAGAATAAAATGGATGTTATTTATAACCTTTATATTGGGCTTTCTATTGAGTGATACTGTTTTTGCTTTTTTAGCTGGTCCGTATGCGAGTTATGTGGAAAGTGGTAATTTTTCCAGAGATAATTTGATGATAACTTATCTACAAGTGGTACTGATGAATATATTGTTTTATTCTATTTATTATACTTCCAACTTGGAATTAAGAAATACCTTACCTGTAAAAATATTTTTTATAGCCGTTGTTATTATGAATTTCACAGCTCGTTTAGGGTTAGGAAGTCGAATTATGTTGTATTTTACGATTATTCAAGTGATTTTATTCCCATTGTATTTAAGCAATAATAGAATAAAAAATAAAGGGTGCACATGGCTTGCCGTAATCCTTTATTGTTTTCTGATTTTTATGAAATTATTAATATGGGACGGAAATCAGGTTACTCCTTACCGGTCTATTTTTAGTAAAGACTTGTTATAATGAATCAAATTCCTATTCTTTCTATTATTATCCCTTGTTATAACAGCGAGAAGTTTATCGGTAGTACCGTTGAAATGTTACTTCGTCAAGATTTGTCGGACTGTGAATTAATCTTGGTGAATGACGGCTCAACGGATGATACATTATTGATATTGCAGAAATATGAATCTGCTGAAAACAATATCCTTGTGATAGACCAGCCGAACCGGGGAGTGTCCTCAGCTCGCAATACAGGTATGCTTGCGGCACATGGGCGATATATTTATTTCTTGGATAGTGACGATACATTGACGGACGGAACGTTGTTGCACTTCAAGCAAGTGGTTTCAGAACATTCCGACTGCCAGATGTTTGCTTTCGGCTATGAAACACGCAGGGATGGTGTGAAAGTAAAAAAATACGTATATCCCCGCTTTGATAACAGGTATTTTTCCGGACGTATATTCATGCGGCTCTTTCTGTCAAAGAAGATTTGTGTTCATATATGCAGCAGCATATATGACAGGACGTTCCTACTGGATAATCAACTGCATTTTAAGCAAGGATTAAGAATTGGTGAAGATGTACTTTTCTTATTACAGGTTATGTTTAAAGTTAATAAAGCCTATTATTCAGAGAGACTTTGTTTTATCTATCAGATACGGAATGATTCTACTATGCAAGGCTACAAATCATATAATAGCGAATACTATCAATCACAAATAGAATTACAAAACTTTCTTTTTCCAATAGCTGTAACAGACAAATCTATTCGCAAATGTATAAACTTCTTTTTATTGTTTTCGTATACATCTAATTTGTGGCGTTACCTCTGTTCCAACTATAAAGATAAAAATCTGAATGCACAATTTGTTAGGGATAAGAATATTCGATATAAAGCAAATTTTGTGGGAAATTTTACTTATTGGTTAGTTATGAAAGTAATGATGTTTTTGCCTGTCAGATTAACTCTTCTTTTATTGAAATAATTCTTTGTGTCATTAATCGTACTTCATTTAAAAAAAGTTATACTATGATTCCTAAAATAATTCATTATTGTTGGTTAAGCGATGATGCTATGCCTGATTTAGTTTTGCGATGTATAAATAGCTGGAAGGAAAAATTACCAGATTATGAACTTATTCTTTGGGATAAGAAACGTTTTGATTTAGAATCGCTGACTTGGACAAAGCAAGCTTATGATGCAAAAAAATATGCTTTTGCGGCAGATTATATTCGTCTGTATTCAGTGTACACGTATGGTGGAATATACTTGGATACGGATGTAGAGGTTTTAAAGTCATTTGATACGCTATTACATTTACCTTACTTTATGGGTTGGGAATTTAATGATCGTTTAATGGAAGCTGCAACATTTGGGGCTGAAGCAGGATGTAAATGGTTAGGAGATTGTCTTAGATATTATGAGGGGCGGGAGTTCTTTTTGCCAAATGGTACGATGGATATGAAAGTGTTACCATTAATAATGAAAGAGCTGATAAAAAGTAATTATAAAATTTACAGCTTGTACAATTTGCCTGAAAGCTATAAAGACAATGGCTTCTACCTTTTTCCAAAAGACTATTTTTCTCCTAAATCATGTTATTCGAGAAAGGTCAGAATTACTGCCAATACGTATAGTATTCACCACTTTAATGCGACATGGATGTCTCCTGCCTTTCGATTCTTTATGTATGTAAAACATATCCTTTACAAAATCGGAGTAATGTTGCTCGGACACAATTGGAGAACAATGAATAGAACATGAATGAAATAGTAAAACAATGATAGCTTATGATTTTCTAATTGTTGGCGCCGGCCTCTTCGGCGCCACTGCCGCGCACGTCCTTACCCGTCGTGGAAAGCGGTGTTTGGTGATAGACAAACGCCCGCATATAGGCGGCAATGTTTATACCGAAAATGTGAACGGTATCAACGTTCACAAGTATGGTGCCCATATCTTCCACACAAGTAACAAGGATGTATGGGACTTTGTTAACTCATTCATAGAGTTCAACCGCTACACAAACTCTCCCGTAGCCAATTATAAGGGGAAGCTTTACAACCTTCCTTTTAATATGAATACGTTTTACCAAATGTGGGGAGTTATTACTCCGGAGCAGGCGGCTGCGAAGATAGAAGAACAAAGGCGGGAATCGGGAATTATCAATCCCCGCAATCTGGAAGAACAAGCGATTTCTTTAATTGGGAAAGATATTTATTACACGCTTATCAAAGACTATACCGAGAAGCAATGGGGTAGAAAGGCTACGGAGCTTCCAGCTTTTATCATTCGTCGTCTTCCTGTGCGCTTTACCTTTGATAATAATTATTTCAACGATAAGTATCAGGGAATCCCTATCGGTGGGTATACAAAGTTAGTAGAGAAACTGCTGGGAGAAATCGAAGTGAAGCTTGATACAGATTATTTTGAGAACAGGAAATACTTTGATTCCATAGCAGACAAGGTAATTTATACGGGCGAGATAGACCGTTATTTCGATTATCGTTTCGGACACTTGGAGTACCGGACAGTAAGTTTTGAAACCGAACTGCTGGAGGGTGTTGCTAATTATCAGGGTAATGCGGTGGTGAACTACACTGATGCAGAGACTCCCTACACCCGTATCATCGAGCATAAACACTTTGAATTCGGGAATCAGCCGGATACGGTTATCTCGAAAGAGTACTCCAAAGAGTGGAAGCCGGGCGACGAACCGTATTATCCGGTGAACGATGAGCGGAACGGAGCTTTGTATACTCGGTATAAAACTTTGGCTGATAATCAGGAGAAAGTAATCTTCGGTGGTAGGTTGGCCGAATACAAATATTATGATATGCACCAGGTGATAGAAAACGCGCTACGTCTGGTGGATTCTTTAGTTTAGAAAAATCAAAATACGTATGGAAAAAGGATTGGTCTCTATCATCACCCCGATGTATAAAGGGGCTGCATTTGTGGGAGAAGCCATAGAGTCTGTACTGATGCAGACGTATGCAAACTGGGAAATGATAATAGTGGATGATTGTTCGCCGGACAATGGTGCGGGCATTGCCGAGGTGAAAAAGTACACTGCCGACCCCAGGGTGGTTCTGATAGAAAGTGAAGTGAATTCCGGTTCTTCGGGGGCTCGTAATATTGCATTGCGCAGAAGCAAGGGAGCGTATATCGCTTTCTTGGACTCGGATGATATCTGGCGTCCCGATTTCTTGGAGAAGCAGTTGGCTTTTATGGAAGAGAAGAATGCGGCGCTGGTCTTTTCTTCGTATCGCCGTATAGACGAATGGACCAAAGAGGAGATATTGCTGCCCTTTATTGTACCGGAGAAGGTTTCTTACAGGTCTTTGTTGAAGACATGCCCTATTTTCCCTTCCACAACCATATATGATGTTGCCCGGTGTGGCAAACCTCTTTTTAATGAAGCGATGGGGAGTCTGCGCGATGATTATGTCTACTGGCTGGCGATGTTGAAGAATATAGAGCATGCTTATGGCAACCGGGATATCTTGGTGGATTATCGTATGAGAAAAACTTCGGTAACGGCGGATAAGAGGAAGGTGATTGCCCCGCAATGGAAAGTGTTGCGGCAGGTGGAAAAGTTGCCTTTATGGTATTGTGTGTATAATATAGTTTGTTGGGGATTTATTTCATACTTCAAATACAGGAAATAGACGATAATATGGATGTGAACTACAAGGTTGCCGATACCCGGAAAATTATTGATTACCTGGAATCTTGTCCGGGTAATATTCCGGTGGAAAATATAATCCGGTTCTCCGGTGCAGACAAGCTGCGGGTGTATCCTGCTCTCTTCGAATTGGAACAGAGCGGCTTTATTGAAGTCGTGGAACGGGAAGAGCTGGGAGCGCCTTTGGCAGTCCGCAGGAGAAAGGAAGCTTCGACTTCGCAGATGACAGGAGGAGTAGAATAAACGACAGATAACAGCGGTTATTTTGTTTTAGGCGCAGCCGGGATTGCTTGATGAAGCGGTTCCGGCTGTTTTATTTTAGATTCAAGCTCTCTTGCTTTTTCAAATATCTCAATGATAATTCTATAAAATGAATGTTGGAGTAAACTCAATACCCAAAGCACGAGCAATACGAAAGAAGCTTGACAATTGTATATCAGCTTCTCCTTTTTCAACGCGGGCAATATAGCTCTGTTCTTTGCCGATTTTCTGCGCCAACTGTTTTTGGGTTAATTTAAGTTCTTTGCGCCGTTCCCGAAGTATATCACCATAATACCACGCCATTGTCCTTTCATTGAAAGATTCACGAGAAGCTGTACCATGTTTCCCGTATTTTTCATCAAGCAACTGATTGGTTGTCTTGAGCTTTGCTAACTTTTTTTCATCTAATTGTATCATAACGCTAAATCTTTTAAGATCCGCACAGCTTTGGCTATCTGTGTATCATAATCTTTTGTGGATTTTTTCAGGAAGCCGTTAAGCAGGATTATCTTTGTTGATAATATGACATTACTGTTATCAATCGCAAATAGCACCGTCCGATATTCATTTGAACCAACAGATACACGCATCTCATACAAGTTTGTTTTTATATACTTTACAGGTAAAGCATATACAGTTTGTACAAGTCCAAATGTATATTCAAACTTATCCTTTACTCTTGTATTCAGACTATTGTAGAATTTTTCAAATTCTTCTGTTCTGAATATGATTCTTACATCGGTGGTTTTACCGTCAACTGATGTTATTGCATAAATATAACTAATTAGTTATAATGTGGCAGCAAACAACTTATCTATTTATAGATATTTAATCATTGCTTAGTTTGAGCGGTTACGCAATATCATTTTGTAATACTAATATATTAATACATGACTTTTGGTGCCGGACCAGCACAGCTTTTCATGTTGCCAGGCAAAGGCTTGCCACCTGGAACGAGACAGGCGTGCTGCAAGGTGTAGCGCACCCGCTCGGCCTGTTGGGGTGTGATACCCGAGTAGATCACGATGTCGTAGTCCATCACGTTGAGCGCCGTATAAGGCTCTGCGGAAGCATCGATCGGATAGCGCAAATAGGTGTCGATACCCGGAATGTACTGTTCTGTGCGGTACCGTGCCCGGTCGTACTGCGGAGTGTCGTCACACCAGTCCTCCTCGAACACATGGTCTAGGCCCAGGTAGTGTCCCGCTTCGTGGGCAAACACGGCTATCCCGGAATTGCAGTACCCGTTACCTACTATCTCCTGGTTCAAGAATATACCGCTGAAACAGCCCGGGACAGCGGTATTGCACCCTTGCAGCATCTCCTCCGGAGCGAAATAAGGCAGGAAGGTGAATCCCGCTGTACGAGTATCTTCGGAAACGATATCGTCGTTAATGAAGGGAGATACCCATACATTGATAACCTCGGTCATTTCCCACAGGTTGTCGCCGACCCATTGCCTCAGCTCTTCGTTGGATATATCGAGGTCCAGTTCGTAACGCTCGTCAAGATAGTGTATACCCGGTGTGGACAGTGCAGTACCGTCGGGGGCGTGAGTGGCCGGGACGAACCGGATGCCGGCGTCGGCTAGCCCCGGCAGGGGCCAGACGTTCCGGTACAGGCGGTTGGCGCACGCGAGCATCTCGTCAAAAAAGTAGGGATGCGGATAGGTGCCGTCCTTACGAGGCATGACATGGAACACGACCGGTAGCACCCGGTCCTGCGGACCCGGCGTGTAACCGGGCAACCCGTCCGTATTTATCGTTACGGTATTGGAGTAATAAACCGCCTTGTTGGTTCGGACTACACCCTTGAAATAATAGGTCTTGCCGGGAATTGGCAGGTCGATCCATCCGGCCGAATAGATCAACTCCTGCGTCCAGTCCCACCCTTGGATCAGCTCGTCGTCGGCGCAATCGTGGATGAACGTATAGTCCGATCCGTCGGGATTGGGGTTCTCCGGGGAGTAATAGCCTCCGAAGGCGAGCAGTTTTTCGCTTTCGGGCAAGCCGCTCATCACTAAGTAAGGAACAAACAGGGAGGGCCCCTGAGGATAGCTGTCGAAATAGGTTTCGTGGATCACGTTGTCGATCCGCACCTTAAAGGTCGAAGGCGGCGTATCTGGCTCCAGTTCCGGGTCTTTGGAGCATGAGGCGAATACACTCAGCAAAAAGATAAATAATAAATTGCGATATTTCATAACTTAATTAAGTTTCTTCCAAAATCCTGTTATCTAACATCCGCCCCCCACATCATCTTATTCCGCAGTGTATCGAAAAAGATGTGATTGAAGCGTTTCACCACCTTTATGGAATAGTCTGCGCGTGAGATCGTGAGTTGTGTGGTTTCTTTGCATGATTCACTCCGCCCGTCAATGGCGACGAGGAAGTTGTGGCTGCGGCTTTCTACATCGAGCGTGATTTCCCAGTCGTCGCAGATGACGATGGGCCGTACGTTCAGGCTATGAGGGGCAACGGGTGTAATGGCAATCGTTTTGCTGTGGGGAACGATGACCGGACCGCCGACGCTCAGGGAGTAAGCCGTAGACCCGGTGGGAGTGGCTATGACCAGGCCGTCGGCCTGATAGGTTGTGAGATGCGCTCCGTTGATGGCGGTATGGATGCTGATCATGGACGAACTGTCGCGTTTCAACACTGCTATTTCATTAAGGGCGTATGGAGACGCCATTAGTTTCTCGTCGTCACACTTCAGCTGCAACACGCTGCGTTCCTCTACCTTATAGTGGTTGTTGTAAATTTCGTCAATCGTTTCTTCCATTTCTTCGGGCGATATGTCGGCCAGAAAACCGAGACGTCCGGTGTTGATGCCCAAGATGGGAATGTTCTTTTTGCCCACGCGGCTGGCAGCTTTCAGGAATGTGCCGTCGCCTCCGATGCTGATGACCATATCTGCGCAGAAATCGTTGCCGTCGAACAAATCGGCGGCGGGAATGTCGAGGTGCAGGTCGGAGGTCAGGAAATTGTAGAACTCGCGGCAGACACAAAGTTGTGCTTTGCGTCCGGCAAGCAGGCGGAAAAGATTTTCGGCATGCGATGACTTTTTAGCCTGATAGGTATTTCCAAATATGGCAAATTTCATAATTGATTTCTGTTTTTGTAGGTTGCAAAAATAGTTTTTTTCTCAGAATACTGCCAACATATTGCTATTATTTGTACTTTTGCCCCAAACTATAGGCCGATTTATGACTAAATTAAGTGTAAATATCAATAAAGTAGCAACGTTACGTAACGCACGTGGAGGAGATGTCCCTAATGTTGTGAAAGTAGCGCTGGATTGCGAGAACTTTGGCGCCGACGGCATAACGGTGCATCCGCGCCCCGACGAAAGGCATATCCGCAGGAGTGATGTCTATGATTTGCGTCCGTTGTTACGTACGGAGTTCAATATAGAAGGGTATCCCGCACCCGAATTTATCGACTTGGTGCTGAAGGTGAAACCGCATCAGGTGACACTGGTGCCGGATAGTCCTACGCAACTGACCTCCAATTCGGGGTGGGACACGAAAAACAATCTGGAGTTCCTGACCGAGGTGCTGGATACATTCAATAATGCAGGTATCCGTACATCCGTATTCGTGTCTACCGACGTGGAAATGATAGAATATGCAGCCAAAGCCGGTGCGGATCGCGTAGAACTCTATACCGAGCCCTATGCTACGGCTTTCCCTAAAGGACGGGAAGCTGCGGTGGCTCCTTTCGTGGAAGCAGCCAAGATGGCACGAAGCTTGGGACTGGGACTGAATGCCGGCCATGACCTGAGTCTGGAGAATCTGAATTATTTCTATACAAACATACCCTGGCTGGATGAGGTTTCTATCGGTCATGCATTGATTAGCGATGCATTGTATCTGGGATTGGAACGCACCATTCAGGAATATAAAAATTGTCTCCGCTGATGAATCTTATGTTATTATTAGCCCAAGTGGCTCCGGCGTTGGCCGATTCTATTGCCGGTGCCAATCCGGTACTTACTCCCGTTGCTGCTCCCGATGAAATGAATCTGTGGAGCATGGCTGTCAAGGGCGGTTGGATTATGGTGGTTCTCGGAGTGCTCTCCGTTGTCTGCTTCTATATCCTGTTTGAGCGTAATTATGTTATCCGTAAGGCGGGCAAAGAAGACCCGATGTTCATGGATAAGATCAAGGACTATATTCTGGGGGGCGAGATTAAGGCGGCCATTGCCTATTGCCGTAGTGTCAACACGCCCTCTGCTCGTATGATAGAAAAAGGTATCAGCCGTTTGGGACGCCCGATGAACGATGTACAGGCAGCCATAGAGAATGTCGGTAATATTGAGGTGGCAAAGTTGGAGAAAGGATTGACTATCATGGCCACTATCTCCGGTGGCGCACCGATGATTGGGTTCTTGGGTACGGTGACCGGTATGGTGCGTGCCTTCTTTGAAATGGCGAACGCCGGCAATAATATTGATATAACACTGCTTTCGGGCGGTATATACGAGGCTATGATTACGACGGTAGGCGGCTTGATTGTGGGTATCATTGCCATGTTTGCCTATAACTATCTGGTGACTCTGGTGGATGGCGTGGTCAATAAAATGGAATCCAAAACAATGGCATTCATGGACCTGCTGAACGAACCCGCTAAATAATAATAAGTAAATTAGTAATTGAAAAGTGTTACAACGTAGAGCCAAAATATCGCCTAATTTCAGTATGGCATCCATGACGGATGTTATATTTCTGCTGTTGATTTTCTTCATGATAACGTCTACGGTAGTATCACCGAATGCAATCAAGGTATTGCTTCCGCAGGGGAAACAGCAGACATCTGCCAAACCGCTGACAAGGGTCATCATCGACAAGGATTTGAATTATTATGCTGCTTTCGGCAATGACAAGGAGCAAGCCTTGACTTTGAACAGACTGACACCTTTCCTGCAATCGTGTGCGGCGAAAGAACCCGAAATGTATGTGGCTTTGTATGCCGATGAATCAGTTCCCTACCGGGAAATAGTGAAAGTGCTGAATATCGCTAATGAGAATCACTTCAAAATGGTGCTGGCCACACGTCCGCCCGAAGGTAAGTGAGCGCAGTCATAAACAGCTAAAATCGTAAATCGAAACAGTGGATCGGAAGAAGAAAGGAAAATACGTAGGATTGGCAGGGGCGCTGTTGGTGCACGTGGTTGTCATTGCCCTTTTGATACTGGTGGGATTTACGTTGCCCGAACAGTCCGAGGAAGGTGGTGTGCCTGTGATGATGGGTGAGGTGCCCGATGCATGGGGAGCTGCCGATCCTTCTTTGGTGGAAGTGGATGTGATGCCGGAAGAAACCGCCCCGGAAATGCCGGAGGAGGTGGAGCAGGACATGCTGACACAGGAGGAGGAAGAAACAGTTGCCATAAAGCCTAAGGCTGAAGAAAAAAAGAAAGAAGCGAAGAAGCCGGAGAAGACCGCAGCGGAAAAAGCAGAGGAGGCCAGAAAGCTGGCTGCCGAGAAAGCGGAACGTGAACGGAAGGCTGCGGAGGAAGCTGCCCGTAAACGTGTTGCGGGAGCCTTTGGCAAGGGTGCGCAGATGGGAAGTAAGGGCACTACGGAAGGGGAAGGTGTGCAAGGAAGCCCTACCGGAAATTCTTCGTCCGGAGCGACTGCCGGAACCGGGGGATATGGAACTTTTAATCTTGGCGGACGTTCTATAGGGGAAGGCGGATTGCCACGCCCTGTATATAATGTGCAGGATGAGGGGAAAGTGGTGGTTACCATTACTGTGAATCCGGCAGGACAGGTCATTGCAACCAGCATCAACCGACAGACCAATACGGTGAATCCCGCTTTGCGGAAGGCTGCGGAAGATGCGGCAAAGAAAGCGCGGTTCAATACGGTAAGTGGCTTGAACAACCAGACAGGAACGATTACGTATTATTTTAATTTAAAATAAGAGGAGATATTTTTATGGGTACAGTTTATGTGTTTTTTGCAGACGGATTTGAAGAGATAGAGGCTTTCACTTCTGTTGATGTGATGAGACGTGCAGGATTGAAGGTCGAGATGATTACGGTGACTCCTGACGAGATTGTGACGGGTGCTCATGGCGTACCGGTGCTGTGCGATAAGAATATTGTGAACTGTGATTTCTTCGACGCCGATCTGATAGTGCTTCCGGGCGGTATGCCGGGTGCGGCTACTTTGGGAGAGTGTGATGATTTGCGGAAATTGATTGTACGTTTCGCGGAAGAAAACAAACCTATTGCCGCCATTTGCGCCGCTCCTATGGTGCTTGGCAAGTTGGGACTGCTGAAAGGCAGGAAAGCTACTTGCTATCCGGGCTTTGATAACTTTTTGGAAGGTGCTGAATACACCGCGGCAATGGTGGAAAAAGACGGTAATATCATCACAGGCAAAGGCCCAGGCGCTGCAATGGAGTTTGCTTTGGCTGTGGTGGAACTGCTGCAAGGCAAGGATAAGGTCGCTGAGTTGAGAAAAGCGATGATTGTTTAATTATGAATGAAGAACCGTTCGTAATTCAAAATTAAAAAAACAAAATGGTTCAGTATGCTCTGATTGTTGCCGGTGGTAAAGGGTTGCGCATGGGATGTGAACTTCCCAAGCAGTTTCTTCCGATAGGGGGGAAGCCTGTGCTGATGCGTACCATAGAAGCCTTTTATGCTTACAATGCGGAGATACGGATAATACTGGTGCTTCCGTATAGCCAGCAGTCCTACTGGAATGAGCTATGCAGGAAGCATCATTTTTCAATTCCTCATCATATTGCAAACGGTGGGGAAACACGCTTCCATTCGGTGAAGAACGGACTGGCATTTGTTACAACGCCGGGGTTGGTCGGGGTGCACGACGGCGTACGCCCTTTTGTGGCCCGGGAAGTTATAGCCCGTTGCTATTCGCTGGCTGCCGAAAAACAGGCGGTGGTTCCTGTGACAGATGTGGTGGAGACGGTGCGCCATTTGGTCGGGGAGGGAAGCGAGACGGTTAGCCGCGACGAATATAAACTGGTGCAGACTCCGCAGGTGTTTGATGCGGATTTGCTGAAACAGGCTTACGAACAGCCTTATACCTCGCACTTCACAGACGATGCTTCGGTTGTTGAAGCATTGGGCAAGTCTGTTTATCTGACAGAAGGTAACCGGGAAAATATTAAAATAACAACTCCTTTTGATTTAAAAATAGCTACCGCCCTTTTGGAATCATGTTCGATCTGACTACGCGTGACATAAAATATTTGTCGGGCGTCGGGCCGCAACGTGCTTCGGTGCTTAATAAGGAACTGGGCATCTTTTCCTTTCACGACCTGTTGTATTACTTCCCTTACAAATATGTGGACCGCAGCCGTATCTATTACATTCAGGAGATTGACGGGACGATGCCGTATATTCAGTTGAAAGGCGAGATACTGGGTTTTGAGACGGCGGGCGAAGGACGACAGAGAAGGTTGATAGCCCATTTCTCGGACGGAACGGGTGTGGTTGACCTGATTTGGTTTCAAGGCATCAAATATCTGATTGGGAAGTACAAGGTCCATCAGGAATATATCGTATTCGGCAAGCCTTCTGTCTTTAATGGCAGGATAAATATAGCTCATCCGGATATCGACCCGGCTTCCGAATTGAAACTGTCGGCCATGGGGCTGCAACCCTATTACAATACGACGGAGAAGATGAAGCGGAGTTCGCTCAATTCGCATGCCATAGAGAAGATGATGAAAAACATCGTTCGGCAGTTGGATGAACCTTTGCCCGAAACGCTTTCTCCCGCTTTGCTGGCAGAGCACCACCTGATGCCTCTGACGGAGGCTTTGATGAATATCCATTTTCCGGTCAGTCCGGATGTGCTGCGGAAAGCGGAGTACCGCCTGAAATTTGAAGAATTGTTTTATGTCCAGTTGAACATTCTGCGCTATGCCAAAGACAGACAACGCAAATATCGAGGGTATGTCTTTGAGAAAGTGGGTGATACGTTCAACGGTTTTTATTCCCGCAACCTTCCTTTTGAGTTGACGAATGCCCAAAAACGCGTCCTGAAGGAGATACGCCGGGATTTAGGTTCGGGCAGGCAGATGAACCGTCTGTTGCAGGGGGATGTAGGGAGTGGAAAAACATTGGTTGCCCTGATGAGCATGCTGATGGCACTTGATAACGGTTATCAGGCGTGCATGATGGCGCCTACCGAGATATTGGCGAATCAGCACTACGACACAATTCGTGAACTGCTGTATGGAATGGATGTGCGGGTTGAACTGCTAACCGGTTCGATAAAGGGAAAACGACGGGAAGCCATTCTTTCCGGTTTGCTGACGGGGGATGTACAGATACTTATCGGTACGCATGCGGTGATTGAAGATACGGTGAATTTTGCATCGTTGGGCTTGGTCGTGATCGACGAGCAGCATCGCTTTGGAGTGGCACAGCGCGCCCGCTTATGGGCAAAAAGCACGCAGCCGCCTCACATACTGGTGATGACGGCAACTCCCATACCGCGGACGCTGGCAATGACGCTCTATGGTGATCTGGATGTATCGGTAATCGATGAACTTCCGCCGGGAAGAAAGCCGATTGCTACTATTCATCAGTTTGACAGTCATCGTGTCAGTCTGTATCGTTCTGTGCGCAAACAGATTGAAGAAGGACGGCAGGTTTATATTGTCTATCCTTTGATCAAGGAGAGTGAGAAGATTGATCTTAAGAATTTGGAGGAAGGCTTCCTGCATATCTGTGAAGAGTTTCCCGATTGCAAGGTTTGTAAGGTGCATGGAAAAATGAAACCGGCGGAAAAGGATGCGCAGATGCAGTTGCTCGTCTCCGGTGAAGCACAGATAATGGTTGCTACTACGGTAATTGAAGTGGGCGTGAACGTGCCCAACGCTTCGGTGATGATAATAGAGAACGCCGAGCGTTTCGGTCTCTCCCAGCTCCACCAGCTCCGCGGTCGTGTGGGGCGTGGTGCGGAACAATCCTATTGTATTTTGGTCACCGGATATAAACTGGCGGAGGACACCCGCAAGCGTCTGGAAATAATGGTGCGTACGAATGACGGTTTTGAAATAGCCGAGGCGGATTTAAAGCTGCGTGGCCCTGGCGATTTGGAAGGGACGCAACAGAGCGGCATCGCTTTCGATTTGAAGATAGCGGATATAGCCCGCGACGGACAACTTTTGCAGTATGTACGTGGAGTTGCCGAAGCCATTGTGGATAAAGACCCGAATGGTGAGCTTCCCGAAAATGAAATATTGTGGCGGCAGTTGAAGGCTTTGAGGAAAACAAACATCAATTGGGCGGCCATTAGTTGAAAAACGGTTAAACATACGCTTTATTTGCGGTTTTATGTTGTTAAACATGTTTGCGGTGTAATATTCTTATTATTAATGGTTTGAAGAATACTATTCTCCTTTTTTAATCCACCTGCTTCAAAAAAATAGTTAATGAGAAAGACGCCTTTTCGGAGAGAAATGTTACCTTTGGAAGAATTTTTGAAAATAATCTGGATATTCGCATAAGAATTAGGTGTGGTTGATGCGCCGGATATGCTCTACGGATATCAAAATGAATGACGAAACGGAATGAATTTTAATTGGATTAGAACGGCTTTATTAGCGGCAGCGGCAATGGTCAGCCTGAACTCTTTCTCTCAGGATCTGATTGCCCGTCAAGCTCCTGTTGATAGAAAACTCAAAAGTGTGGATTCATTGGCTTTGCAGAAACAGATTCGTGCGGAACAGGCTTTGTATCCGGGACTGGATTTGTATCCAAGCTGGAACAATGAATTGGTGCAGGCTTATGGCAACGCTATTGTGCCGGAAAGTTATACATTTGATTTGAAAAGTTTCTGTATGCCTACTGAACATACCCGTATCACTGATGTATTCGGTTACCGTCCTCGCAGAAGAAGAGCGCACTATGGCCTGGATATCAAGGTGTATGTAGGCGATACCATTCGCGCAGCTTTTGACGGCAAGGTGCGTATCGTCAAGAATCAGGGGCGCCGCGGATATGGAAAATATGTCGTTATTCGCCATGATAACGGTTTGGAAACAGTGTACGGACACTTGTCGAAACAGTTGGTTGATATAAACCAGTTGGTAAAGGCAGGAGAGCCGATTGCACTTGGAGGTAACACCGGACGTTCTACCGGTTCGCACCTGCATTTTGAAACCCGTTTCTTGGGAATTCCTATCAATCCTGCATTAATATTCGATTTTGAAAAGCAAGATATTGTTGCCGACTCTTATACTTTCCGTAAGACAAAAGGTACTTCCGGTACGGCTCGCAGCATGGCATCGGGTGAAGGCTTGTTCTATAAAGTGAAGAGAGGTGATACTTTGTCTAAGATTGCAGCCCGTCAGGGGACGAGCATTGACAAGCTTTGCAAGCTGAACCGCATCACCCGGAAGACTATTCTTCGTCCGGGACAGGTGTTGCGTTGTTCATAAAAAACGAAAATACTCTCTAAACGTAAACAATCTCTATAAGGAGGGCACTTTAATATAATTTAGAGTGCCCTCTTTTCTTTTTTCTTTAATTATTCCTAACTTTGCGGTCTATTTGTAAGGATATGAAAGATACCAAGCAACAATTTGAGCATGTCATTGCTATTTGTCGTGATTTGTTCTTTAAGAAACTTCATGATTACGGTCCGGCATGGCGTATTCTTCGTCCGGCTTCCGTAACCGATCAGATATTTATTAAAGCCAATCGTATTCGGAGTATTGAAACTAAAGGGGTGACTTTGGTGGACGAAGGTATTCGTTCGGAGTTCATAGCCATTGTCAATTACGGTATTATCGGTTTGATACAGTTGGAATTGGGCTATGCCGAGGCGGCGGATATCACGAATGAAGAGGCAATGGCCTTGTATGATAAGTATGCAAAAGAGTCGCTGGAACTGATGCTTGCCAAAAACCATGATTATGATGAGGCTTGGCGTAGCATGCGTATCAGTTCGTATACGGACTTGATACTGATGAAGATTTATCGTACGAAGCAAATTGAGAGTCTGTCCGGTCAGACGTTGGTTTCGGAAGGTGTTGATGCCAATTATATGGACATGATTAATTATTCGGTCTTTGGTTTGATTAAGTTGGAGTTTGGAGACTGAGAGAAAACATATCATAAAGCTTGTCTGGGTCAATGCCTGCCGTTTTTTATTGGCTGCGCTGTTTATTTTCTCCGGATTTGTGAAGGCTGTCGATCCGCTCGGCTCTTTTTATAAGATTCAGGATTATCTGACGGCATTCGGTATGATTTCATGGTTTCCTACATACCTGCCGTTGCTTTTCGCCATAATTTTATCATCGGCAGAGTTTTGTGTAGGCGTTTTCCTCTTTTTTGGCGTACGCCGGAAGGTTGCATCTACATTGGCACTCTTTCTTATGGGAGTAATGACTCCGTTGACTCTTTACCTTGCTTTGGCAAATCCCGTATCCGACTGCGGATGCTTTGGCGATGCCTGGGTATTGACGAACTGGCAGACATTCGGGAAAAACATCATATTGCTGATTGCGGCTGTAACCGTATTCAAAGAGCGGAAACTCATTATCCGTTTTATCACTTTGAAAATGGAGTGGATGGTGTCTTTATATACCATATTGTTTGTCTTTGCACTCTCTTTTTATTGCTTGGAGTATTTGCCGGTGCTGGATTTCAGGCCCTATAAGATTGGCGTGAACATAAAAGCGGGTATGGAGATACCCGAAGGTGCGAAGCCGAGTGTTTTTGAAAGTCGTTTTGTCTTGGAAAAAGACGGCAGGCAGCAGGAATTCACATTGGATAATTATCCGGACAGCACGTGGACTTTTGTTGAAACGCGTACCGTATTGAAGGAAAAAGGCTATGAACCGCCCATTCACGACTTTTCCATGATAAGTTTGAGTACGGGAGAAGATATAACCGATAGTGTGTTGACGGATAAAGGATATACTTTCCTGTTGGTAGCTCATCGGACAGAGGAAGCGGATGACAGCAATATTGATTTGATCAATGAAATCTATGATTACAGCATAGAACATGGTTATGGCTTTTATGCACTGACCTCTTCGCCGGATGAGGAAATTGAAGCATGGCGTGACAGAACCGGTGCGGAATACCCATTCTGCCAGATGGATGATATTACGCTGAAGACGATTATACGTTCCAACCCCGGTTTGCTGTTGATAAAAGACGGCACAATTCTGAATAAATGGAGCGATAGCCAATTTCCCGATGAATATGTACTGAACGACAGTCTGGACAAGCTGGAATTGGGACAGCAAAAACTGGAAAACAATTTGCATACTATCGGTTACGTATTATTGTGGTTTATCGTACCTTTGATGCTGGTTCTCGGTGTAGATATTCTGGTAATCAAACGCAGGGAGAAAAAGAATAAGAGTGATTAATGATTTGTTGATAATGTGAGTTGCGCTATTATGCTGAGAGGCTGTGCAAATCACCAGTCATTAACCGCCAATAACTAAAAACATACATTAACCCTTTTAATAATTAAAACAAAATGAGAAAGAACATTGTTGCAGGAAACTGGAAAATGAACAAGACCCTTCAAGAGGGTATTGCTCTTGCAAAAGAACTGAATGAAGCGTTGGCTAACGAAAAGCCTAATTGTGATGTAGTTATCTGTACCCCGTTTATTCACCTTGCATCTGTTACTCCGCTGGTGGATGCCGCTAAGATTGGTGTAGGTGCAGAAAACTGTGCAGATAAGGAATCAGGTGCATATACCGGTGAGGTATCGGCAGCTATGGTTGCTTCAACCGGTGCCAAGTATGTAATCCTCGGCCACTCTGAACGTCGCGCTTATTACGGTGAAACAGTGGAAATTCTGGAAGAAAAGGTGAAACTGGCTTTGGCCAACGGACTGACTCCGATTTTCTGTATCGGTGAGGTTTTGGAAGAACGCGAAGCTAACAAGCAGAATGAAGTGGTTGCCGCCCAGTTGGCATCTGTATTCTCTTTGTCTGCTGAAGATTTTTCTAAGATTATCTTGGCATACGAACCGGTTTGGGCCATTGGCACCGGTAAGACTGCTACTCCGGCACAGGCACAGGAAATCCATGCATTCATCCGTTCTGCCGTTGAAGCAAAGTATGGTAAGGAAATCGCAGAAAACTGCTCTATCCTTTATGGTGGTAGCTGCAAGCCTTCCAATGCAAAGGAATTGTTTGCAAATCCTGATGTGGACGGTGGCCTGATTGGTGGTGCTGCTCTGAAAGTTGCCGACTTCAAGGGTATCATTGACGCGTTCAATTAATAAATAACAGAGAGTTGGAAGTTGTTGCATCCGATATGATGCAGCCCACTTCCAACTCTTGATGCTTAAACCTTGGTGTGGACCATTCGGTTCTCAGCTTCAAGGATTTAAAGTCTGTTTTTTTTAACTGTATAAAGACACCCTTTTATGAAGAAACTTGGTTTGCTTTTAATTGCATGTTTTTCTTTTACCCTTGTATCCGTAGCGCAGAATAACATCGTAAAGAGTCTGGAGCGTAATGTACCGGGACAAGGCAAGGTATCCATTCATCAGGATGCCCGCATTGAAGCGCTGATAGGTTCAGAGTATATTCCTACCGGTTCGGAAGACCAGAAGGTGATTAAGAGTTCGGGTTATCGCGTACAGGTGTATGCCGGTAATAATACCCGTCAGGCCAAGAACGAAGCCTATTCGGTAGCTTCCGATATAAAAGAGCGTTTTCCTGATCTTCCCGTTTATACATCTTTCAATCCGCCCCGCTGGTTGTGTCGTGCGGGTGACTTCCGAAGCATTGAGGAAGCGGATGCCATGATGCGCCAGCTGCGTGCAACCGGTGTCTTTAAGGAAGTGTCAATTGTGAAAGACCAGATCAACATTCCTCTATAATTCATAACTCATAAATCATAAATCTTCGCATGTTAGGAAAAGAAGAAATCGTATCTCCTTCATTGGACGAACTGAAAGAACATTATCACCGTATATTGACTTTGTTGGGTGAAGACCCCGAACGCGAGGGCTTGCTGAAAACCCCGGAACGAGTGGCAAAAGCTATGCTGACGCTGACTAAGGGCTATTCCATGGATCCGCACGAAGTGCTCCGTTCTGCAAAATTCAAGGAAGATTATAATCAGATGGTGATTGTGAAAGATATTGATTTCTTTTCTCTCTGCGAACACCACATGCTACCATTCTATGGAAAAGCGCACGTGGCCTATATTCCCAATGGCTATATTACCGGCTTAAGCAAGATTGCCCGCGTGGTGGATATTTTCTCTCACCGCCTGCAAGTGCAGGAACGCATGACGCTGCAGATAAAAGAATGTATTCAGGAAACACTGAATCCTTTGGGCGTGATGGTGGTGGTAGAGGCCAAACACATGTGCATGCAAATGCGCGGTGTGGAAAAACAGAATTCAATAACTACTACGTCCGACTTTACGGGAGCTTTCAATCAGGCTAAAACGCGCGAGGAGTTCATGAACCTTATCCGTCATAATTCATAATTGTCAGGGGAGCACCACACGGTCTCCCAATCGTTTTGCCATAATTCTTTGCACTTCACGCATTTCGCTGTAACGCTTCATGATAGCATTGCATTTCTCTTCGTTGTTGGCTACGGCGGGGTCTTGCAAGGCGGACATCATGTGCTTCAACTCTTCGCTGACGATGGCATATTTGAAATTAATCATTAATGCCGGGACCAGTTCATAAAGACGTTCCTCGTCCGTTACTATCTTCTGGCTTTTTGAATGGTACTTGCTCAGTTGATAGCGGTTGCTGATGAGCTCCACACTTAGTTTGCTGATAGCTGCCTCAGGATGTGCCAGAAAATAGCGTTCGGCAGTGAAGCCCTCGTCATGTATATGGGCGGCGGCTTCCGTCAGTATCTGGCGGTGCAGCGGGTTATGGAATGACAGTTCGTCCTCTTTCAGGTCGTTGATGACGTATTCAATCACACTGATAGGGACTTCCTGTCCCTCGTCATTGGTGGCGTTACACATAATCTTTTCACCATAGCGCACAATCATCTGGAGAATCAACCGTTCGTATTTATAGAACTCTTGCCCTTCTTTTCCCTCTTGCGGGATGAAGGAAATATAATTGTCTTCCGGTGGAAAAGGTGCATTCGTGTCATATCCGGCGGCTTCTCCGGTGGGTAATGCGGCTCCGTTTGTTGTTGTCGGGGTAGCGGGATTCGAACCTTCAACTTTTGGCGCATTGGGTGCCCCCTCTGCCGACCTTACCGCATTTCTGCGCTCACGTTCTGTTTGTTCGGCACGTTTTTCGGCTTGCATTTCACGCCGCTTGGCAACTTCCGAAACCAGCAGTTTGTCTTCTACGCGCAGCAGTTGGGCGCATTCTTTGATGTAAACGTCGCGTACAATCGCTTCGGGGATGACCGAGATGCTTTGTACAAGGTTGCCGATTAGTTCGGCGCGCTTGATGGGGTCTTTGCCGGCATCTTCCAGCAACAGGTTGGTTTTGAAACGGATAAAGTCGGTTTCATGTTCTTGTATGAACTGCTGGAACTCGGTAGAGTTGTGCTTGCGGGCAAAAGAGTCGGGGTCGTCACCGTCGGGCAGGAGACATACTTTGATGTTCATGCCTTCTTCCAACAGCATGTCAATTCCCCGGATAGAAGCCTTGATACCGGCTGCATCACCGTCGTAGAGCACAGTCATATTATTGGTGAAGCGATGAATCAGACGGATTTGTCCCGGTGTCAGTGCGGTGCCCGAAGAAGCCACTACATTTTCTATGCCGGACTGGTGCATGGATATAACGTCCGTATAACCTTCCACTAAGAAGCAACGGTCTTGCTTTACAATGGCTTGTTTGGCAAAGTAGATGCCATACAGCTCATTGCTCTTATGGTAGATTTCCGATTCGGGTGAGTTGACGTACTTTACTTTCACCCCTTTGGTGGCGCTGGCAAGCACACGACCTCCGAATGCCACTACCTTGCCCGACAGCGTGTGCACAGGGAAGATGACACGTCCCCAAAAGCGGTCGCGCAGGCGATGATCGTCCGTCTCGTAACAAAGTCCGGTCTTGATGAGGAATTCTTTCTTATATCCTTTTTTCAGCGCCTCTTGCGCCATGGCATCGTGGCTTTCGGTGCAATAGCCCAGTTGGAATTTCTCGATGATGTCGTCGCGAAAACCGCGGTTGCGGAAGTAGGCCATACCGATGCTACGGCCGTCTACGTGGTTGCGCAGGATATCCTGGAAATAATCGCGGGCAAACTGATTGACAATGAAGAGGCTTTCGCGTTCGCCCTGAACCAGTTTTTCTTCGTTGGACAGTTCCCGTTCCTTGATTTCGATACCGTATTTTTTGGCAAGGTATTTCAAGGCTTCGGGATAGGACATCTGCTCGTGCTCCATGATGAAGTGTACGACATTGCCGCCTTTTCCGCAGGCGAAGCACTTGCACAATCCTTTGGCAGGCGATACGTAGAACGACGGTGTTTTGTCGTCATGGAACGGGCATAGACCTACATAGTTCACCCCGCGCTTTCGCAGGGTAACGAAGTCCGATACCACATCAACGATTTGTGCGGCATCAAGTATGCGGTCTATGGTGGCTTGGTCTATCATAATTCGAACACAAAGTTACCTATAAAAAATGAAGAACTAAAAAAAAATAGTTCTTCATTAAAGGGCTGTTTAAAATTAGCCCTGTATTGTCCTGAAGGAAAACCCCGGCAAGAGTGCTTATTTAATCTTTTCCCTGATTTTCGTCAGGTATTTCTTCATCCCTTCGGCATCCTTATTGGTGATAATCTCCAACAGCCGTTTCAGTTCCAGGCGGATGTTCTCCACCTGTCCGGGGGTGCGGGGATTGAACAGGATTTCCTGAAGCAGGTAGTCGTCCTCGCTCAGCAGACCTTTGGCGATGGCCATGTGCTTTTTGAAGGTTGTTCCCGGAGCTTCCTGATGTTTCATGACTGCTGCAAACACAAAGGTCGAAACGAAAGGAATGGACAGAGAGTATGCCACCGTTTCATCGTGTTCGTCGAAGGTGTACTCAAAGATATTGAGTTTCATGGTCTGGTATAGATCCTTAAAGAAAATTTTTCCCAGATGGTCTCCTTCGCTGATGATAATGGCATTTTCCGTATTCAGATTGCTCAGGCTGGCAAATGTGGGTCCGAACATGGGATGTGTCGAGACATAACGGAAACCGCTTTCTTCATAGAACTTCTTCAAGCCTGTTTTTACCGAAGCGATGTCGCTGATGATGCAGTCTTTGGGTAGCACAGGCAACACCTGGCGGAAGGCCTCAAGGGTGTATTTCACTGTAACGGCATTGATTACCAGCTCCGGTTCAAATTCCTTGATTTCCTCCAGCGTGGTGAAACGGTAGGTGTTGTAGACAAAACGCAACTGGTGCGGGTTGACGTCAAACACTGCCGTCTCGTGTTGAAAACTTAAAGTATCCGTAAAGAAAGAGCCCATTTTGCCGGCTCCGAGTATTAATATTCGCATAATTCAAAAATTAATCATCATTTGTTGATTATCTCCATTTGTTGTCTCACACTCTCTTCGTGTATTGCCTCGAAAACTTTCTTGATGAACTCCGGATCCATGCCGCAGAGTGCGCCTTGCGAACCGCGTTTTTCGAGGATTTCGTTGTAGCGTCCTGTTTGCAGAATCGTCATATCGTGTTCTTTCTTGTATGTGCCGATTTCGCGTGCCACACGCATCCTCTTGGCTAATTCCTGAATGAGGTTGTTGTCGCATTCGTCAATCTGCTTGCGCAATTCGCTGAGGTTTTCGGTGCTTTGCGTGTCCTTGCGTATCACGAGCAGGTTGAGGATGTAATCCAGCACATCCGGTGTGACTTGCTGGGCGGCATCGCTCCATGCGCAGTCCGGATTGCAGTGGCTCTCCACAATCAGCCCGTTGAATCCTAAGTCCATTGCCTGCTGGCAGAGGGGGGCAACCAGTTCGCGCTTTCCGCCGATGTGGCTTGGGTCGCAGATGATGGGCAGGTTGGGGATGCGGCGGCGCAATTCAATGGGGATGTGCCATTGGGGCAGGTTGCGGTAGAGCTTTTTGTCGTAGCTGCTGAAGCCGCGGTGAATGGCTCCCAGACGCTTCAGTCCGGCGTTGTTGATACGTTCCAAAGCGCCGATCCACAGTTCCAGGTCGGGATTTACAGGGTTCTTCACCAATACCGGAATGTCCACGCCTTTCAGGGCATCGGCTATTTCCTGTACGGCAAAGGGATTGGCGGTGGTGCGGGCACCCACCCAGAGTATGTCTATTCCGGCTTTCAGACATTCATATACGTGTTTGGCAGTGGCCACTTCGGTGGATACGTACATGCCTGTTTCCTTTTTCACTTCTTTGAGCCAGGACAAGCCCTCTACGCCGATGCCTTCGAAGCCGCCCGGTTTGGTGCGGGGTTTCCAGATTCCTGCGCGGAATATCTTCATTCCTTTAGCAGACAATTGCTTGGCTGTGTCCATTACTTGTTCTTCTGTCTCGGCACTGCATGGGCCGGCAATGACTAAGGGACGTTTCTCCTCGATGCCCGGCAATAAAATAGATTCTAATTGAAGTTCCATATTCTTGATTTGTTTAATTATATTCTTTCTGTATAAATGTTTCTAGGTCTTTCTTCTCCCTGTGAAGAGTCCTTCCTGAGCCCGGTTGCGGAATTTACTAAAACGGGACGGACGTTTTAGTAAATCTTTGCCGGAGTTTTAGTAAATCTCCGGGTCTGTTTTAGTAAAACGGATACCGCCTTTATCCGGACAGAGACCTTCTGTAAAGATATTATTTCATCTCCTTGATGCGCTTCAACGCTTCTGCCAGTTTGCCGTCCTTGCAGCAAAGCGAGATGCGGATGTATCTCCTGCCGTTGCTGCCGAAGATGAATCCCGGAGTGATGAACACGCGGGCTTCATGCAATACGCGTTCGGTCAGTTCCTCTACATCGGCGCAGCTGTCGGGAATCTTTCCCCAAAGGAACATGCCCACTTGGTTTTCGTCGTAGGTGCATCCCAGCTCGTGCATAATCTCGCCTGCCAGCCGGCGGCGTCCGCGATAGTTCCTGTTGTTGCCTTCGTACCATTCTTCACCGGCTTCGAGGGCAGTGGCGGCGGCCAGTTGCATGGCGCGGAACATGCCGCTGTCTATGTTGCTCTTCACTTTCAGTATCCATTGGACGAAGTCGGCATTGGAGGCGAGCATGCCGATGCGCCAGCCTGGCATATTGTGGCTTTTGCTCATGGAGTTGAACTCGATGCAACATTCCTTTGCGCCCGGCACACTGAGGATGCTGAGGGGGTGTTCGTTCAGGATGAAGCTGTACGGGTTGTCGTTGACAATGACAATGTCCTTGCGGCGTGCAAAGTCCACCAGTTTCCGGTAAAGTTCCGGCGTTGCGTTTGCTCCTGTGGGCATGTTGGGATAGTTGGTCCACATCAGTTTGACGCGGCTCATATCCATCTTCTCCAGTTCGTCGAAGTCGGGCATCCAGCCGTTTTCTTCTTTCAGGTTGTAGTTGATGACTTCGGCCCCCAATATTTTGCTCAATGACGTATAGGTGGGATAGCCGGGATTGGGAACCAGCACCTGCTCGCCGGGGTTGACGAAAGCCAGTGTGACGTGTAGGATACCTTCTTTGGAACCGATGAGCGGCTGTATCTCCGTATTGGAGTCCAGCTCCACGCCGTACCATTTTCTGTACCAGCCGGCAAAGCTGCGGCGCAGTTCGGGAATACCTACATAGGGCTGGTAGCCATGCCCGTCGGGGTTGCGTGCCGCATCGCAAAGTGTCTGTATCGTATTCTCCGAAGGCGGCATGTCGGGGCTGCCGATGCCCAGGCTGATGACATCCTTGCCTTCGGCGTTCATCCGGGCCACTTCTTTCAGTTTCTTGGAGAAGTAGTATTCGCTTACGCTTGCCAGCCGGTCGGCGGGCTTTATTTTAGATATTTGATTTTCCATCTTCATATTCTCCTAATATTTTAAGTTCTTTGGTCAGTGGGGTGATAGCCACGATGGACTGTTTATACTTCAGTACATTGTCGAAAACTACGTCTACGTAGAATTGGTATTCCCATTCGCGTCCGATGATGGGAAGTGATTGTATCTTTGTCAGGTTGATGCGGTAGAAAGACAGAATGGACAATACCTGCGAGAGGCTTCCTTCCGTATGCGGAAGTGTGAATACCATGCTTGCCTTGTTGACCTCTTTGTTGCGGTGGCGGTTCAGCTCGTCCACTTGCCAGGGATCGGCCACAACCAGAAAGCGGGTGAAGTTGTGCTTGTTTGTTTCGATGCCTTCCTGCAACACTTTCATGCCATAGCGTTCGGCGGCGGCTTTGGAGCAGATGGCGGCATGTCCTCTCAGGTTTTCTTTTTTGATGATCTCCGCACTGAGGGCGGTGTCTTCGCCTTCCACCACTTTGATGTGGGGATGCTGTCCGAGGAACTCGCGGCATTGCATCAGGGCGATGGGGTGGGAGTTCACTTCCGTAATGTCGTCCCAGTCTTCTTCGGGCAGGCAAACGAAGCTGTGAGAGATGCGCAACTTGTATTCGCCCACAATCTGTGCACCGCTTTGGCGGAGCAGTTCGTTGTTGTGCAGCAAGCTGCCTGCAATCGTATTTTCGATTGCCAGCATACCTATGGTCTGGCTGTCTTTCTTGACAGCGGCAAACACATCTTCGAAGTTGGCGCAGCAGATCAGCTGTATTTCCTCTCCTTCGAAGTACTTGTGTGCGGCAATGTCGTGATACGAACCTAATGTTCCTTGAATGGCTACCTTTTTCATTCCTGACTATCTTTTTTCTTGGTTTATGCTATAAAAAAATCCCGCTTCCATACAATGGAGCGGGATTCTATATATTACTTAGTTCTCTATTCAGTCCTTAAGCATCACTGTCACTTGATACATACAAACTCCCGCTCTACTTTCTGGCTAAAGTAAAAGTAAAAAAAGAAGTAATATGCATAAGTAAATGATTTCATTCTTGCTTTTCGTTTTGAATTACGCGACAAAAGTAACACTTTTCTTTTATATGCAAATAAAAAACGATGTTTTTTTTGATATTTGCGTCAATTTATAGAAAACTTCCCTATAACCCTAATATATTTGTCGTATTATTGCCGGGTTGGTTGGCATATTGTCCGTTGAATTCTTGTATGTCTTTGGGATTCAGCTCCAGCCCGCGTTTCATGTCTGCCACAGAACCTTCTTTGTCACCGTTCAGCAGCTTGGCCCGGCCGCGTTCATGGTAGGCTTGGGCAAAGTTGGGGTTCAGTTCGATGGCTTCGTCAAACAGGGCGATGGCTTCGGTCAGCTTTTTCTGGCTGATGTACAGTTGCCCCAGATAGAGGAACGCCTGTTCGTTGAAGGGGTTCAGCTCTGTGATGTGGAGATAGTCGGCTTCTGCTTCGCCCTCGGCACCGGTTGCTTCTTTTATTTTTCCGCGGAGCAGTATGGCGCTTTCGTCGTCCGGGTCTTGGGCGAGTATGGCGTCGATGTCTTCCATCGCTTCTTTGTATTGGTGCATCTTCGTCAGGGCTTCGGCACGCAGGAGGCGGGCTTCGGTAAAGTCGTCTTTCAGCACGATTGCTTTTGTGAGATGGGCGATGCACATGATGCCGTCGTTTTGCCCGTTGCCGGCTTTGCCCAGCAGATAGTGCGCCATGGCGTTACCTTCTTCAATGGCAATGGCTTTTTGGGCGGCTTCTGCCATGGCAGCGTAGTCTTCTTGCATGTAGCAGACATTGGCAAGGGTCAGTAGGGTGGAGGTGTGTTCCGGTTCTATCCGGATCATGCGCTCCAGCAGTTGGTGCGCTTCGTCCAGCTCGTTGGACTGGATATACACCTGCGCGAGATACCCCATTGTCTCAAAGTCCTCTTGCAGCGCCAGGGCTTCGGTGAAGCACTTTATGGCATAGTCGGCGCGTCCCATGCGTTGGGCGCGCATACCGTCGTACTTGAATATCTCGAAGTTTTTCTGATTATTTTTTTGTTTTTCCTCTTCCGGGTTTGCCGGTTTGCCGGAGAAAAAAGATTTAAAGAATCCCATGGTTGTGATGTTGTTTTAGTTATGTTGTTTAATCGTTTGACAGAATTGATGTGTCGTCAATGCACCGTACAAAAATAATGATTTATTTTTTGATTTGCAGTATTCCGTCGACGACAATAATTTTCCCTTCATCCAAGAGCCGGTGTAATGCTTCGGTCAAAAGCTCTTTTTCTATCGGAAGCTGTTCGAGCAGTCCGGCGGGAGTTTGCGGGGCGCCGGACAGTATCTCATGGATCTTTTCATAAAGTTCTTCTCTGTCCGGTTGGCAGGTTGCCGTTTGTTTACGTAAACCGATGCAGGTGTCGCATTGCCCGCAGTTGTGTTCGTTTTTCTCTCCGAAGTAGTCCAGCAGCATGCGGCTGCGGCATAGGGTGTCGTTGGTCACATACTCCAGCATGGCGTTGATGCGTGTTTCATAACGGGCTTTCCGTTCTTCATAGATTTCCGGGGAGATGTGGATGAGTTGTGCTTCTATCCGTTCGCGCGTGTATATTATATAAGGTGTCTTTTTGTGGGGAATGTAGCTCACGATGCGCAGTTTGGCGAGGTGCACCAGCTGTTCGTAGATTTGCCGGCGGGTGAGCCCTGTGCGTATGGCAAGTGAATCTTCGTTGATGTAGGTGTAGTCTGTGAATACGCCTGTGTAGGAACGGAGTACGGTTTGGATGAGCTTGTCCATGTCATCACCCATTTCGCGCAGCCTGTAAAGTTCGTCCCGTCGTATGGTGAAGAGGAGGCGCGAGGTGTTGTCCTGTTCGCCGGTATATTCCAGGTATCCTGCTTGCGTCAGGATTTTCAGTGCGCTGTCCACCGGGACGGGAAAATACTTGAATTTGCGGCAGAAGTCTTCGATGTTGAATTCGCGTACGCAGTCCAAGCCGTCTCCCATTGCCATTTGGTAGTAGTATTGAAGGTGCTCGTACACGTCTTTGATGTATTCTTTTTCAGGAAATGTATCCGGTATGCGTTTGTGCAGCGTGGTCTTGTCTGCCTTGGCATATAAAATGACGGCATAGGCTTTTTGTCCGTCGCGCCCTGCCCTCCCGGCTTCCTGAAAGTAGGCTTCTATGGAATCGGGCAAGTCCATGTGGATGACGATGCGCACGTCCGGCTTGTCTATTCCCATGCCGAAAGCGTTGGTGGCCACCATGACGCGGCTCCCGCCGGATTGCCAGCGGTGCTGGCGGATGTCTTTGGTGGCATCGTCCAGTCCGGCATGGTAGAAGTCGGCTGTTATGTCTTCGTTGTTCAGCAGTTCGGTGATTTCTTTGGTACGTCGTCGGTTGCGCACGTACACGATGGCACTGCCGGGCATGCTGCGCAGGATGTGCAGCAGTTCGCCGGTCTTGTTGTCGGTCTTGCGGACAATGTAGGCAAGGTTGCTCCGTTCAAAGCTCATGCGGAAAACGTTCTCCCGGCGGAAATGCAGGCGGGCCTGGATGTCTTTCACTACTTCCGGGGTGGCGGTGGCGGTCAGGGCCAGAACGGGGACGTCCGGCAGCAATTCACGTATTTCTGCGATTTTCAGGTAGGCGGGACGAAAGTCATATCCCCATTGTGAGATGCAGTGGCTTTCGTCTACCGTAATCATGCTGACCTTCATCTTCCGGAGTTTGGTGCGGAAGATCTCCGTATCCAACCGTTCGGGGGAGATGTAGAGGAATTTGTAGTTGCCGAAGATGCAGTTCTCCAGGGTGGTGATGATGTCTTGCCGGCTCATGCCGGAATAGATGGAGAGTGCTTTGATTCCCCGCTTTCTCAGATTCTGGACCTGGTCTTTCATTAGGGCTATCAGGGGGGTGATGACGAGGCACAGACCGTCTTTGGCAAGTGCCGGAACCTGAAAGGTTATGGACTTTCCGCCGCCGGTAGGCATCAGTCCCAATGTGTCTTTGTTCTCGCTGATGCTGTTGATGATCTCCTCTTGGATGCCCCGGAAGCTGTCATATCCCCAGTACTGCTTCAAGAGTTGGGCATTGAGTGTTGAAAGTTGGGAGTTGTCGGATTGAGCGGGCATGTTAGTTGAGAGTTTGGCGAAACTGACGGTATGTTAGTTGAAAGTTGGGAGTTGGAAGTGTGTCAGCGCAGCCTAACTTTCAACTCTCAACTTTTAACCGGTTAATTCGGTTTAATATCTTCAATCTGCAACTGCACTTCTCCACGTTTGTGGGTGTTTTCTTCAATGGTATAGCAAATGTCGAACGAACGCTTGGTCTTGATGTAGCGGACGTGGGAGCTTTGCCCGAAGGCAATGCCGTTCATGACGTTGTTCGATTTGTTATCCACCAATTCCAGTTTGATGTGCTCCTGGTCGCGTCCCACCACTTTGCTGGTTCCGTAGTCGTAGACATTATGGGTGCAGAACACAGGTTTGGTATTGTCGGGGCCGAACGGGTTGAACTTCTTCAGGTCGTTACAGAATTTCGGGGTGATGTCCCGGAAATCAATCTCGGCATTGATGTCGATTACGGCGCTGGTCTGCTCCGGCAGGATGTGCCGGGACACGAACTCTTCAAAACGTTGGGTGAAAGCGGGAACATTTTCCACTTTCATGGACAATCCGGCTGCATAGGTGTGACCGCCGAAGTTTTCCAGTAAATCCCGGCAGTATTCAATGGCTTTGTACACATCGAACCCGGAGACGGAGCGTGCCGAACCGGTTGCCATGTCGTCGGTGCGCGTCAGCACTACGGCGGGACGGTAATATACCTCCGTAAGACGGGAAGCGACGATACCGATGACTCCTTTGTGCCAGTCTTCGTTGTACAGGACGATGGAACGGCGGTCGGCAAGCCCTTCCAGTCCGGCAACAATCTGGTTGGCCTCTTCGGTCATGGTTTTGTCGAGATCTTTGCGGGTTTCGTTATACTGGTTGATTTGTCCTGCCTTTTCCAAAGCAAGCGAGAAGTCTTTCTCCGTCAGCAGGTCTACTGCTTCCTTGCCGTTTTGGATGCGTCCCGAAGCGTTGATTCGCGGACCTATCTTGAATACGATGTCGCTGACGGTAATCTCTTTTTCCGCCAGCCCGCATACGTCGATAATGGCTTTCAACCCCACGCTCGGATTGCTGTTGAGTTGCTTCAAGCCATGATAGGCAAGGATGCGGTTCTCTCCCATAATCGGTACAATGTCCGAGGCTATGCTGACCGCAACCAAGTCCAATAAAGGTATCAGATGATGAAACTCGATGCCGTTGCTGATGGCGAATGCCTGCATGAATTTAAAACCTACTCCGCAACCTGAGAGGTGCTCGTAGGGATAGGTGTTGTCTTCGCGCTTGGCGTTCAGTATGGCTACGGCGGGAGGGAGAACTTCATCGGGCACGTGGTGGTCGCAGATGATGAAATCAATGCCTTTTTCTTTGGCGTATGCTATTTCGTCTACGGCTTTGATGCCGCAGTCCAGCACTATAATCAGGCCTACACCGGTTTCGGTGGCATAGTCCACGCCTTTGGTCGAAACTCCATACCCTTCATTGTAGCGGTCGGGTATGTAATAGTCTATATTAGAATAGAACTGTTGAATGAACTTGTAGACCAGCGCTACGGCAGTAGTTCCGTCCACATCGTAATCTCCATAAACCAGAATACGCTCTTTCTTTCCCATTGCCTTGTTCAGGCGTTCTACGGCCACGTCCATATCCTTCATGAGGAACGGGTCGTACAAATCCGGTAGTTGCGGGCGGAAAAACTTCTTGGCAGCAGCAGCTGTCGTTATTCCCCGTTCCACCAGCAATTCCCCAAGTATCGGGCTAATCCCTAATTCTTGGGCCAGTCGTTGGCTTGCTTCTGTCTGTTCGGATGTAATGGGTAAATAATTCCATTTGTGAGTCATTTTATATATTATTTTTTCTTTTTCTATCGCAAAATGCCGGAGAATGAAAGGGGATTTTCGCTATCCGCTTGCTATATGCTATTTCTCCAACAAGCTGTAAAGGTATGAAAAACTCTTGAAATCGGCGTGAATTATATAGAAAATATTCTTAACGATGTGTATTCTCTCCCAAAAACCTTTTATTTTTGTATTGTCTAAGAGCCTGTCTGAACTTTTCTCCAAACTTGCTTTCAAGATAATGCCGGATGAAATCCCAACAGGTTCTGAAGTAAATAAATATGCCTATGCTCACTTTTATCTCTTGTGCCAAAACCATGGCATCGCGTTGCTCTTTGGATGTACCCGAAATGACGGTTCCGCATTTTGAGGCGGAAGCTGTGCGGAATGTGTTGGAAATGTCGCAGATGCCTGTTGCGGAACTGGAAAAACTCTTGAGGGTGAACGCAAAGATTGCAGCGGAAAACAGACTGCGTTTTCATGACTTCTGCTCGGAAGACAATCGTCCCATGCCGGCAATCGGCGCGTATACGGGGGCTGTTTTCAAACGTATTCTGCCGAAAGATTTTACTGCCGATGATTTTCGTTATGCGCAGGAACATCTCCGTATAACTTCTTTTCTTTATGGTTTGCTTCGTCCGTTGGACGGTATCAAGCCTTATCGCCTGGAGGGTGATGTGTGTCTGCCCGAAAAAGGGGGAGTGTCCATGTTCGATTATTGGAAACCGCTGTTGACAGACTGTTTCATTGCGGAAATCAAGCGTCAGGGAGGTGCGCTGGTGAATCTGGCAAGTGGCGAGATGAAAGATTTGTTTGATTGGAAACGGGTGGAAAAGGAAGTGCGGGTTGTCACTCCTGAGTTCCGGATTTGGAAAGATGGCGGGCTGAAGACCGTTGTCATTTATGCAAAGATGTGCCGGGGAGAAATGGTGCGCTATATAATTAAAGAGCGTGTGGATTCTCCCGAAAGTTTGAGGGGCTTTTCATGGGAAGGCTTTGCTTTCGATGAAAAACGCAGTACGGACGATCATTTGCTGTTTACGCCGGGATAAGATTCCGCAGTTATGATTTTTTGCGCAAATCCCGCCCTTCGTATTTGCAGATAGCCTCAATCCATTCTTCCGTCAGCGGTTTGGATTCGTGTTTGCTAAGGTCGTAAGTCACCATGACGGAGGTGCAGGTGCATTTCACTTCCTGCGTCTCTGTATCGATAACGCGTTGCGCAAGATTGAAACTCTTTGTGCCGATCTTAGTCACAGCAGTCTGTACGGCAATGTGGTCGGAACCGTAAATCTGTGCAAGAAAATCAGCTTCTATATGGACTACGACAATTCCGTCTTTCTGCCAGTCGACGTGCGGGCATACGGAAGCAAAATATTCTGTCTTGCCTAAATCGTAGAAAGAGAAGTAAACGGTATTGTTGACATGACCGAATTTGTCGACGTCGTTAAAGCGCAGTTGTATGGGTAATGTGTGGTTAAATTTAATCTCTTCTTCCATTGTTTTCTCTTAAACCTTGTTTGTCATACCTGTTGTGCAAAAGGCAAAGTTTGCCGTTTGCGAAAATAGAAATAATCAATGTCTTAAAAAGACGGCAAAAGCATATTGCTAATTTTGAGCAAAGATAGAGCTTTTTTGTGAGTAATTATATCTGTGGGAACCAAAAAATATTAGCTGCTTGGGCTTTTGTCATTTGTGCGTGCGGATAAAGGTTTGTCTATACCGCTCTCCCTTCTATGAAATGGGAAAGAAGCGTTTATTTGCCGGTTTTTAAGTATATTTAGTGAATGATGTAACAACGGGAAATAAATGTGTAACATGATCCTTAAACCGATAAGGGGTAATGCCGTACATTTGCGACATAATATTTACATACTTATTAATTATCATGAAAAACAAATCGGTAATATTGCTTTTATTTTTGGCTATATGCGGACTTACGGAGGCAAAAGCAGTAGCTAATGACGAGGGGGCAAACACCTCTAATTTCATTTACCGGGGAACGGGCAATCCGTATCTGCCGTTGTGGGAACATCTGCCTGATGGCGAGCCGCGCGTTTTTGAAGATCCCGATAATCCGGGAAAATACCGCGCTTATATCATCGGTTCGCATGATGTCCGCTTTAAGAGCTATTGCGGGGCTGATATAAGAATGTGGTCGGCACCTGTGGAGGACTTGTCCGCTTGGCGTGACGAAGGACCGATTTTTACGTATCAGATAGGCGGGAAGTGGGATGTAATGTATGCACCCGATCTTGTTGAGGTGAGAAGAAAAGACGGTAAGAAGGAATATTATCTGTATCCTCATAGCCGCGGCAGACACCGGGAAGCGATGGTCGCTAAGGGAGAGCGTCCCGACGGACCTTTCACTCCTATTAACCTGACAGCCGACGGAACGAAGACTTTGCCCGGAAGTATCATGGGTTTTGACCCTTCTGTTTACATTGAATATGTTACGGATCCGGATGATCCTGACTATGAAATCGGTTTTAGGGCATACGGTTACTGGGGATTCCAACGTTCGTTGGCAGCGCAGTTGGACCAAAAGACAATGTATTCCGTACGTCCCGGCACTGATGTCATCCCATATTTTATGCCGGCAGGCCGCAGAAACGGAATGGTGCGCGATTCGATTTCATATCCGCACATTTATCCGGGGGAAGATCTTGGAGCATTTAACTTCTTTGAGGCTTCTTCCATCCGTAAGATCGGGAATAAGTATGTCACGATTTACAGCGGATATTCCGGACGCGAATATGGACTGGGCATGACCAACTCCACTTTGCGCTATGCCTATGGCGATTCACCGTTGGGCCCCTGGAAAAGCGGGGGAGTATTGGTGGATTCACGCGCACCGGTGCTGAATCAGGACGGCACCCATTTGGAAACGAGCAATGCCGCTCATAATACCCATGGCAGTATAGAGCAGATCAACGGACAGTGGTATGTGTTTTATCACCGCCCACCCCGGGGATTCGGAAATGCACGCCAGGCAATGGTGGCTCCGATCCATGTGGAATGGGATGAAAAGGCTGTGTCGGAAGGAGGAAAAGTCTCTATCAAGGGGTATGACCCGTATGCAAAAGATGGCATTTGGACAGCTAAGGATGCGCAGGGAAACGAATATAAGGGTGCTGAAGTCACTTCGGAAGGATTCCATATTTTCGGCCTTGATCCTTATCAATATTATTCGGCAGGATTTGCATGTTATCTTTCCGATGTAGCTCTTCAGCAAGATGCATGGGATATTTGGAATAACCATGCATCCATCACAAATGTAAAGAATGGTAATATAATAGGATACAAATATTTCGGGTTCGGCGGCTTGGATAAAGATAAGTTGGGCCTGAAAGCGTTTAAGGGGACTCAAAAAGGGAATAAGACCGCATTTAATCTTTTCCTCACACCGAAAACATCAAAAGCGTTCAAGGTTAACGTATGGTTGGATGGCCCATGGAGCAATGCGGTTTGGAAAGGAACAAAAATAGGTGAGATAAGCGTTCCGGGTAATTCGGCACAGGAGATAACCCGGTTTACGGTTGATGTATCTAAGTTCGTCGACCACCTGGATAAGAAACATGCCATTTTCCTTGTTGCCGAAGGCGAAGGGGGAGAAGAACTTTTTGATCTGATCGGTTTAGGGTTTAGTTCAAAAAAGAAAGATATAGCCCGTCCGGTTGTTCCCGAAGTGAACATAGCTGTTAATGGGAAACAGATTGAGTTGCCGGCAACTCCCGTACGTTCTACTGAAAGCAACGGTATTTTGGGATATGACCTGTACGAAACGGTTTATGAACTTCCGTCAAATGCAGCCGGCTTGCCGAAAGTGTCGGCTACAGCAACGGATAAGAGTGTGAAAACAACGATTACACAGGCCGATTCGAACTCAAAGACAGCTGTTGTGAAATTTGATTATAAGGGTTTGGTGAAAACCTATAAGATTAAATTTAACGCCTCCATGCCGTAAAGTTCGTTGAGTCACAGCATGAATGGTTAGTTTCATGGAAAGCGGCCTGCTCCGTTGGGAGGGGCCGTTTGTTTGTTGGTTTTGTCTCCTTTCTAAATTAAATAGGTGTTTGATAGGTAATAGCAAAATAAAAAATACTACTTTTGCGTATTAATCACTGTATTTATATATCAAGAAATGATAGAAGACATTAAAAAAGCCTGCCAAGTGATGCGGGAGGGCGGGGTGATTTTATATCCCACCGATACCATTTGGGGAATCGGTTGTGACGCTACCAATGAAGATGCGGTGCGTCGTGTATATGAAATAAAGCAACGTCAGGACAGCAAGGCGATGCTTGTGTTGGTGGATTCTTCCGTAAAAGTGGATTTCTATGTTCAGGATGTGCCGGAAGTGGCGTGGGACTTGATAGACTTGGCAGACAAACCGTTGACTATTATTTATTCGGGTGCACGTAATCTGGCGGCAAACTTGCTGGCGGAAGACGGCAGTGTGGGCATCAGGGTGACAAACGAGGATTTCTCGAAACGCCTTTGTCAACAGTTCCGCAAAGCTGTTGTTTCCACCTCAGCTAATATAAGCGGGCAGCCCTCTCCGAGAAATTTCAGTGAGATAAGTGAGGAAGTCAAGTCGGCGGTAGATTATATTGTGGGCTATCGTCAGGAAGAGATGAGTAATCCGAAGCCCTCCAGCATAATAAAGTTGGATAAGGGTGGTGTGATTAAAATAATCCGCGAATAAAGAAGATGGTTGGAGAAGAAAGAGGGTGGTTGCAGCGCTTTATCATTTGGCGTGAGAGGAATATTAAGGAAAAACGGTTTATCCTGCTCCTTAGTTTCTTGGTTGGCATCTTTACGGCATTTGCTGCATTGATATTGAAAGTGTTGATACACTGGATACAGAATTTTCTTACGGAGAACTTTGATACGACGGAAGCTAATTACCAGTATCTGATATATCCGGTGGTAGGAATCTTTTTGGCAGGGCTGTTTGTGCGCTATGTCGTAAAAGATGATATCAGTCATGGGGTCACCAAAATACTGTATGCCATATCCCGTAGGCAAGGGCGCATCAAGCGGCATAATACGTGGTCGTCCATTATAGCCAGTTCCATAACAATCGGGTTCGGTGGTTCGGTCGGGGCAGAGGCACCGATTGTGCTCACCGGTTCGGCTATCGGCTCCAATCTGGGAAGTTTGTTCAGGATGGAGCATCGCACGCTTATGTTGTTGGTGGGGTGTGGCGCTGCCGGCGCTGTGGCGGGCATCTTTAAAGCTCCGATTGCGGGACTTGTGTTTACACTGGAAGTGCTGATGATCGATTTGACCATGTCTTCACTGCTTCCGCTGCTGATTTCGGCGGTGACGGCGGCAACTGTCTCCTATATCGTGACAGGTACGGAAGCTATGTTTAAGTTTCATCTCGATCAGGCTTTTGAATTGGAGCGTATTCCGTATGTGATTATGCTGGGAATTTTCTGCGGACTGGTTTCTCTCTACTTTACTCGTGCCATGAATTCGGTGGAAGGGTTGTTCGGCAAATTGAAACTCCCTTATAAGAAACTGCTGGTAGGCGGTTCCATGTTGAGTATCCTGATATTCCTTTTCCCGCCGCTTTATGGTGAAGGCTATGACACGATAGAACTGCTGTTGAACGGTACCAGCAATGTGGAGTGGGATACAGTGATGAACAACTCTTTCTTCTACGGACATAGCCAATTGCTGTTGTTGTATCTGATACTGATAATCTTGTTTAAGGTATTCGCATCGAGTGCGACAAATGGCGGTGGCGGTTGCGGCGGTATTTTTGCGCCTTCTCTGTACTTGGGATGTATTGCCGGATTCGTATTCTCCCACTTTAGCAATGATTTTGAGATGACCGCTTTCTTGCCCGAAAAGAATTTCGCACTGTTGGGCATGGCAGGGGTGATGAGTGGTGTCATGCACGCACCGTTGACGGGAGTATTTCTGATTGCCGAACTGACGGGAGGATACGATTTGTTCCTTCCGTTGATGATCGTTGCGGTCAGTTCCTATCTGACGATTATTGTTTTCGAACCACATAGCATCTACTCTATGCGTCTGGCAAAGAAAGGAGAGTTGCTGACGCACCATAAGGATAAGGCGGTGTTGACACTGATGAAAATGGAAAACGTGGTGGAGAAAGACTTTGTGGCGGTACATCCGGAAATGGATCTTGCCGAATTGGTGAAAGCGATCTCCGCTTCGCACCGTAATATTTTTCCGGTGACGGACAAGGAAGATAAACTGATAGGTATCGTCTTGCTGGACGATATACGAAATATCATGTTCCGGCAGGAATTGTATCATCGCTTTACGGTAGGTAAGCTGATGACTTCTGTTCCGGCACGTCTTTATGATACGGACAGCATGGAGCAGGTGATGCGTACTTTCGATGATACGAAAGTGTGGAACTTGCCGGTAGTAGATACGGAAGGCAAATATCTCGGATTCGTTTCCAAGTCAAAGATATTCAATTCGTACCGTCAGGTACTGGTGCATTTTTCAGAAGATTAATAAAGAGATGGTTATGAGAAAAGAAGATTTGCGGATTGTATATATGGGTACTCCTGAGTTTGCGGTGGAACCTTTGCGTTGTCTCGTAGAAGGAGGATATAATATAGCAGGAGTGATTACCATGCCCGACAAACCGGCAGGACGTGGGCATAAGGTACAATTTTCCCCGGTGAAACAATATGCACTGGAGCATGGCCTGCCGCTTCTCCAGCCGGAGAAACTGAAGGATGAAACCTTTGTTGAGGCTTTGCGTGCCTTGAATGCGGATTTGCAGATTGTGGTCGCTTTCAGGATGTTGCCGGAGGTGGTATGGAATATGCCGCGGCTGGGGACTTTCAATTTGCATGCTTCGTTGTTGCCGCAGTACCGGGGGGCTGCACCTATCAATTGGGCGGTGATCAATGGTGATACGGAAACGGGTATCACTACTTTTTTCTTGAAGCATGAAATAGATACGGGCGAGGTCATTCAGCAGGTGCGCGTGCCGATTGCAGATACGGACAATGTGGGTATTGTGCATGATAAGTTGATGATGCTTGGCGGTCGTTTGGTTGTGGAGACGGTGGATGCCATTATTGCCGGTAAGGTGAAACCTGTTCCGCAGGAGGAAATGGCGGTAGTGGGCGAGTTGCGTCCGGCTCCCAAAATATTCAAGGATACTTGCCGTATTGATTGGAACATGCCTGTCAAACGGATTTATGATTTTATCCGCGGTTTGTCTCCTTACCCGGCTGCATGGACGGAACTGGTGCAACCGGACGGAACGGTGGTGGTACTGAAAATCTTTGAGACGGAGAAAATGGAACAGCCGCACCGGTTTTCTCCGGGAACTTTGCAGACCGACGGTAAGACATACATTCGCATATCCGGTACGGACGGCTGGATTAGTGTGCGTGCATTGCAGCTTCCCGGCAAGAAACGGCTGAAAACCGACGAACTGTTGCGTGGCTTTAAATTGACCGAAGATTACAAGGTGCGTTAATTACTTATCTGAAATCTTTTCGCTATATTTGTTTGTTGTAATTCATGTAACCTGATAGAGTATAACTGTTATGAAACCTATAATATCGCCTTCCATACTGTCTGCCAACTTTGCATATTTGGCAAATGATATTGAAATGATTAACGGTAGTGAAGCCGGCTGGGTGCACATCGACATTATGGACGGTGTGTTTGTGCCCAACATATCTTTCGGCTTCCCTGTGCTGAAATATGTGGCAAAGCTGGCGGAAAAGCCGTTGGATGTACATCTGATGATAGTACAGCCGGAGAAGTTCATTCCTGAAGTAAAGGCTTTGGGTGCGCGTATAATGAATGTACACTATGAGGCCTGCCCGCATCTTCACCGGGTGGTGCAGCAGATTCGTGAAGCGGGAATGTTGCCTGCGGTTACTATCAACCCGGCTACTCCGGTGGCTATGTTAAGAGATATCATAAATGATGTCTATATGGTGTTGGTGATGAGTGTGAATCCGGGATTTGGCGGTCAGAAGTTTATCGGGCATACCATTGATAAGGTACGTGAATTGCGTGAATTGATAACGGTGACCGGTTCGGAAGCTCTGATAGAGGTTGACGGAGGTGTAAACTTGGAGACCGGCGCCCGTCTGGTAGCGGCCGGAGCTGATGTTTTGGTGGCCGGTAATGCAATTTTCTCTGCTCCCGACCCGGTAGAAGCGATCCATGCTTTGAGAAATCTGTAATATTTATTGATAACAGACAGCTTACAGCGGCATCCTTTCCTGCGACTCCTGATGCCGTTGGCGGGTGGAATAGTATATGGGGACAAATATCCTTATATATTACCTGTCGGCTTGTGGGTGGCAGGAGCTTTATTGTTGATAGGGGCGTATATCCTTAGCCGGAGGTATTATGTCCTTTGCCGGTTTTATGGAGTTGTCGTGTTCTTTTCTCTTTTTGTCTTGGGAGGGGCTTTAGTCAGCTTGCAGTTAAAACAGGCTGAATACCAGTTTCCGGATACGGAAACCCTTTCCGTCTATCAGGTTTCTCTTGCTGCGAAGCCTGAAATCAAGGCAAACAGCATTTTGTTTCGTGCAGTCTTGAAAGGAGAAGTGCGGGACGATACACTTTTGCACACTTCTTCTGAAAAGGTCTTCTTATTCTATTTTCCTAAAGATTCGGCGGCGGATTCCCTGAAGAGAGGGGACGAGCTGCTGGTACGCACTCGTTTGTCTGCACCGGTAAGCAATGGAAATCCGGATGAGTTTGATTATGCCCGCTATTTGCTTCGGAAGGGAGTGTGCGGAACTGCTTATGTGCATGCCGGGCGATGGCGGGTGATTGGTTGTGACAGCTCTTCTACTTTTCGTCAACAGGCTTTGGACTGTCGGGACAGGGTAGCCGGTTTATATCGGGATATGGGTTTGCAAGGAGATGAACTGGCCGTACTTTCTGCACTGACAGTGGGCGATAAGGAGGAATTGAGTGAGCATATAATTGAAACCTACTCGGTTGCCGGAGCCAGTCATGTACTGGCGCTTTCCGGACTGCATATTGGCTTCATTTCCGCCTTGCTGCTGTTTTTCCTTTCTCCATTGTGGAATAGATGGCGGGGCTTGAAACCGCTTCTGCTGTTAATGGTAATCGTATTCTTATGGGGATTTGCCTTTCTTACGGGGTTGTCTCCTTCTGTGATACGTGCCGTTATCATGTGTTCGTTCTGGTTGCTCTCCACTCTTTTTTCAGCTTGCGGCAAGATGGCTTTGAACACATTGGGGGCTACGGCTTTTCTGATGTTGTTGTTCAAGCCCGTATGGTTGTTTGATGTAGGTTTTCAACTGTCTTTTTCGGCTGTTGCGGCAATCTTGCTTCTGCAACCCGGACTGTACGGATTGGTGTCGGTCAAGAATACGGTTCTACGGAAAATATGGGGGCTGGCAACTGTTTCTGTCGCAGCTCAGGTAGGGACGGCGCCTTTGGTTATGTTCTATTTCTCTCGATTCTCTACTCATTTTCTTTTGACTAACCTTTGGGTGATCCCGTTGGTGTCATTGATTGTATATGCAGCTGTCGTACTGCTTGTACTGACTCCTTTTCCCGGTTTGCAACAAGTTGTTGCGGATATGGTGGTAGGATTGGTTCGGGTGCAGAATCTGTCGCTCCGTTGGATCGAGCAACTCCCTTGGGCTTCTATTGATCATGTTTGGGTTGATATGTGGGACGTCGTTCTGTTTTATTTTTGCCTGTTGCTGGTCTGCCGCGTTTGGGCAAGGCGTACGGCGCTGAATGTTTACATTGCTTTGTCAGGCTTGCTGCTTGGCGCTGCTTATCATTCGTATTCATCCGTAGCGGATGCTCCCCGACGCAGTATTGTTTTTTATAATGTCCGCGGATGTCCTTCCGTACATTGCCTGGCGGATAATTCCCGTTCATGGCTGGTCTGCGCCGACAGCTTGTCCGATACGTCCTATTTGCAGCGTGCGCTTTCTCCCTATTGGAATCGCCTGCATCTGGAGTGCCCTGCCGTTATTGCAGGGGATTATTCGGCTCCGGATATTTCCGTTCGTAACCGGATAGTCTTTTATGCCGGAAAACGCATCTGTTTGCTGTGCGATGACCGTTGGCGCAATAAAGTGTCCGGTGCAACAGTCACCATTGACTATCTGCATGTGTCCCAAGGATATAAAGGAAGCATAAGAGAGTTTGTTTCTTTATTTGACGTGGGTACGGTAGTGGCCGATTCATCTCTTTCCGGTTATTATCGGAACAGGCTGATTGATGATTGCATCAGTTTGGGAATTCCTTATCTTCTTCTTTCGGAAAAAGGTTCTGTCCGTATATTATTATAAATCATAAACTTTTTCGTACTTTTGCCTTTCCAATTGTTATGGATAATCGGAACTTTTCCGTTTGTTCTGAACGTAAAATCGTAAAGTAACAGATAAACTATATGTTGACAAAAGTAATAGAGCAATCTAAGATAGACCACTTTGCCAAGTGGATGGAGCGTGCGGATAAAATTGTAATTGTTGCTCATGTGGGCCCCGATGGAGATGCAATCGGTTCCTCTTTGGGATTATGGCATTTCCTCAATACGCAGGACAAGGATGTGAACATCATTGTCCCCAATGCTTTCCCTGATTTTTTGCGTTGGATGCCCGGTAGTAAAGACATACTTTTGTATGATCGTTATAAAGAGTTTGCCGATAAGTTGATAGCGGAAGCGGACGTGATATGTTGTCTGGATTTCAATGCTATCAGCCGTATTGATGCTATGGCTGAGGCCGTATTGGCGTCTCCGGCGCGCAAGATTCTGATCGATCATCATTTGAACCCGGAAGACTTCTGCAGAATTATCATTTCCCATCCCGAAATATCTTCCACTTCGGAGCTTGTTTTCCGTTTGATTTGCCGTATGGGATATTTCGATGATATCACGAAGTCGGGGGCGGAGTGTATCTATACCGGTATGATGACCGATACGGGTGGTTTCACCTACAACTCCAATAATCGTGAAATATACTTTATAATCAGTGAGTTATTGTCAAAAGGCATTGATAAGGATGATATTTACCGGAAGGTATATAATACTTATTCCGAGAGCCGCTTGCGTCTCATGGGACATGTGTTGTCGCAGATGAAGGTGTATCCGGACCATCGTGCAGCTTTGATTACGCTGACAAAGAAAGAACAGAGTCATTTCAATTATATTCGCGGAGACAGTGAGGGGTTTGTGAACATTCCATTGAGCATCAAGAACGTCGTTTTCTCTTGTTTCTTGCGTGAAGATACGGAGAAACCTATGATAAATGTATCCTTGCGTTCGGTTGGAAGTTTCCCTTGCAACCGGTTAGCAGCTGAATTCTTTAACGGCGGTGGACACTTGAACGCTTCCGGCGGGGAATTTTATGGAACGCTGGAGGAGGCTAAAAAAGTATTGGAACTTGCCTTGGAGAAGTTCAAACCGCTGCTTAACGCCAAAGGCTGAAAGCGACAGTTGAAACGGAGATATCCTTAAGTGAAAAGATTGAAATTCCTTGATTTACTTTTCCGTATGCAAACAGAAAGTTAAATCAAGGGATTTCATTTGAACAGATTATAATTGAACCAATATCCGGAACACCTTTCCGGGGGCTGCTGCCCATTCTTCCATTGCATTCAATGCGTTTTCGGGAGATACGATTTTGGAAATCAATGACTTTTATTTATAGCGTGAAGTATCCCACCATACACGTACAGATACTCCATCACCTTTGCCACCGTTTAAGGAAGGATTGTTGGCATTTTGGCTGTTATTAATCAACTCATTATCTACATAACGTAGCTTTTTAATAAATTCACCATTTGCCACATTTATAGATGCTTCCAAACATTGTTTGATCGGTTTTAGGACGGGATAACCTGTACGTCTGAATTCAGCCCATGCTTCGTTTGAGTTAGGATAAATTCCAATCCATTTTTGAGTAATGATTTTTTCTAATTTAGTTTCGAAATCTTCTGAATCATTCCATTTAACCTTACCTGTTGTGATATAGGTATTATCATTTTCGGATGTGTAAGAATCTTTGGGAGCGGCAGAACGCATTTCTTCAAAAGACGCTCGGATGCCAGCTTCATAATTCTCTTGAGCATTCCCTGCTCCACTCCAGCCGCGAAGTGCTGCTTCGGCTTTTAGGAAACAAACTTCAGCGTAGTTCATCATGATTAAAGGTCGTAGAATGTATCCTGACGGAGCGTCTACTTTTGAGCCTTTAGCTGCGTTATTCCAAGTATATCCCCACATATATCCCCAAACAAGTGAATTATTCCGATAATCATTGTATTGGCTTGTTAAATCAGCTGCTGAGACCCCATTAGGAAGTCCCTTATATTGAATCTCCGAGTCTCCGCTTACCCATGCTTCTGTTTGTGAGAACATTAGTGAGAGGCGGGGGTCTGTTATACTACTTGTATTTGTCAGAATATCAATAGCTGTTTCACTGGCTCTAAATTCGTTATGAAAACATGCTCCTATTACCGGGTGGCCTTTGCAATCTTCAAATACGCCAGTCGTGAGTCCGGCATTATCTGCATTTGAAGTGAATAATGCTTCTTTTAAAGCGGCTTCTCCTTCACTTTGAGCTTTCTGAGGATCGATGAATGAAATACGTATAGCTGCACGTAGACGTAATGAATTTGCTAATTTTATCCATTTGTCAACATCCCCTTGGTACATCATGTCTTCTTCTTCATATTTCAGTTGTTCTTTTCTTTTCTGTTTTAACAAGTTTACAGCTTCAGTTAATTCTTTAAATATGTCATAGTAAATGTCTTTTTGACTGTTATAAGGCGTTTGTGTTTCTCCTTTTCCTGCTTCGAAATAAGGAATGTCTCCAAAAGTATCTGTTAGTCGTATGGTACCTAAAGCTGTTGCAATGCGCATGATTTGGTACATGTCGTCATACTCTGGATGCGTAGATAGACTCTTTTCTGTTTCTCGAAGATTCTTTAGCAATCCTTGATAATAAGCTGTCCAATAACCACGTTCCGCCCATTTATCCGTATACACATAGTTGTCTGATTTGAAACTACCTGATGTGTTGGCATAATATTGGCAATACAAAGAAGAATATAGTAGTGAAGACATCTGATAATCACCTGTACCCATTTGGAAGCCTTTGTATTGCATATATGGTAATCTTAAATCTGGAGAAACCTCATTTACAGCTAACGGATCTTTGTTTAAGTCTTCAAATCCATTTGTACAGCTGAATACAAATACTGATGAAAGTATTATAAATATTTTATTGAATTTCATGGTGATATAATTTAGAATTTTACATTGAGTGAAAAACCAAAAGTGCGTGTTGAAGGTAATGCAGCGAGCTCGTAAGCCTGATATATATCTTGGCTGTTTTGAGCGAATTCTGCATTGACAGGAGCTGCTTTATAAATATTAAATAAATCTCTTCCCACAAATGCTACTTTCACTTTGGAAATGGGAGTGTTTTTAAACCATGTAACGGGTAGGGTATAGCCAATGGAAATTTCGCGCAATTTTACGTAAGTAGCATCATGTAAAAAAGCTTCTCCAACAGGAGTTTGACCTGATATGGCTGAATAATATTCTTGTGCAGTAATTTTTTGAGTATTCTCTTTTCCTGTTGATTTGACAATTCCGTCAATGATCATGCCGTCCCGTCCATGTAATGTCTTTGCAGAGTTTCCCGATTCACATGCGAGGGCATCAGTTAGTGATATGAATTCACCACCATATCTGATGTCAATTAAAGCACTAAGTACGATATTTTTATAAGATAAAGATGTGCTAAAAGAACCTGTCCAATCGGGGGTCATATTACCGATAACTTTTTGAGTTGTTGTATCAATCATAGGTAATCCTTTGTCGTCTATCAAGATTCTTCCATCTTCATTTCTCATAAAGGTTCTTGCTGTGATATCCCCAAATTTTCCCCCCTCGTTTACTATTACTTTTCCCATTCTGATAGATTCAGACTGTTTGAAGGTATAACGCTTAATTTTATCGTTTAGTGTGATATTACGAGTTGTATTTTTACCCCAGTTCAGGTTTATTTCCCATCGCCAATCTTTAGTCTGTATTGGAATACCGCTAATCATTAACTCAACGCCTTTACTTTCCATTTTGCCGGAGTTAATCTTTTTACTAGTATAACCGGATGAACCGGGGACTGTAATAGAAAGTATTTGATTAACCGTTGTAGATTTATAATATGTAAAATCAATACCTAAACGACTGCCGAACATACGATAGTCAAACCCGACTTCCCAAGAGGTCGTTTTTTCAGGTTTTAAATCATTTAATGAAAGAGTGGCAGAAGTTTGTCCGACTGTATTATTTCCAATTGTGCTCAAAGTGTATACATTATAAAGTGCATAAGGATTGGTATCATTACCTACTTGAGCTATAGAACCTCGAATCTTAAGGAAGTAATCACTTGGCATGTTGAACATTTCTGATATAATTCCACTTAAACTGGCTGATGGATAGAAATAGGACCAGTTGGCAGATGGTAATGCAGACGACCAATCGTTTCTAGCTGTAACATCCAAATAGGCATATCCTTTATATCCTAATGTTGCATTTCCTAAAATTGAGTTAACCCGTTTGGAGTAGAAATCTTGTGTTGCAAGTTTGGTTCTACCATTACTCAAAGCTAAAAAATTAGGAATTATAGCCACTCCACTTGCACCTGATAAAGATTTAAATTTGCTATAATAAGTTGCTATACCCAAATTGGCGGTCAAAGAAAAGTCTTTAAACCTTTTATCAAAATTGAACATCAAGTCAGCATTTAACTCCTCATTTGTTGTATTGGATATTCTGATGAGATTAGAGGGCGTTTCTGCTATATTATGGTATAAAGTATATGATTGAGTATCGTCTGATATTCTATCAATGCCTACTCTACCTGTCAATTTTAGATAATCAGTTAGATTTCCGGATATGGTTGCCATTCCTGATAAACGATCTCGTATCATAGAGTTACCATTCTTTGACAACGTGAATTGATAAGGGTTAAATCTGCTTTTCAAATTTCCTGCCCAGTTGACAATATGACCGTCTTTTCCTATGGGGTTTGCCAAATCTTGTAAACGAATACTTCTTGGCATTTGAATAATGGCAGACCATGCACTAGGGTTCCATCCCGGCCTGTTTTTAACTTTCTCGCGAAAATAGGTGACTTTTCCTCCAATGGTTATATATTTCCCTTTCATTTCTATGTTGAGATTGTAATTTTGTTTATTCATGGACTCATTAGGAACCAAGCCCTCATTGCGGCTATCGGTAAAGGAAAAACGCGCATTTAGCTTTTCACTACCACCGGTAGCACTAACGGAATTTACGTAATTCAAACCTGTTTGGAAAAAATCATCAATGTGATTGGTTTGTGGTACCATGGCATAATCTTGATAGGAATCATCATCATAGATTTCTTTTCGCCAGTTAGGTATTATTTGTCCTTCCATTTTTGGGCCCCATGAACCTTCTGCTACTGTAGAAAATTGCCCGTTACTACCCTGACCATATACATCTTGGAATTTATAAGAATCATAAGCTTTACTCATGGACACATAGCCACTGTATTCTAATTGTAATTTTCCGGTTTGTCCTTTTTTGGTAGTAACTATAATAGCTCCATTTTGGGCTCTCGAACCGTAGAGCGCGGCAGCATTGGCTCCTTTTAAAACGGAAATACTTTCGATGTCATCTGGATTTATATCAGCAGATCCGGTAGCGTAATCACCGTTGGAATTATCTAAAATGGGGAGTCCGTCTACTACCCAAAGCGGTGTATTGTTTCCACTTAAAGAATTTAATCCCCTGAGAATTACACGAGTAGAGCCACCGACACCACTTCCGGACTGGGAAATTTGCACACCGGCAATTTTACCTTGTAATAGGTTGGAAACACTGGTAGAACGATTCTCGGAAAACATATCGGTTTTTACTTCTTGCATGGCATAGCCTAATGCTTTTTTCTCTCTCTTAATACCCAAAGCTGTTACAACGACTTCTGAAAGCATCTTTGAGTCTTCTTTTAAAATTATTATGAAAGAAGGTTTGTTATTGATACTAATTTCTTGAGACTCATATCCAATATAGGATATAGTAAGCTTTCCATTATCCGGAACTTGTAATTTGAAATTTCCATTGATATCAGTAATAGTTCCAATCGTTGTACCTTTGACTGAAATATTAGCACCGATAACAGATTCTCCATTTACGTCTTTTACTGTACCGGTTATTGTTATTTGCTGTTGGGCAAAAATAGCGAAACTCGTGAAAGACATAATTATTACTAAAAGTAATCTAATACGTGTTTTCATGATATGTAAGAATTGAAAAATTAATATATAAAGTTATTTTTGTACTTTGAAACTGAAAGCTAATGCTTCATTTTTGAGCCCTTGTGGCAGCATAATTTTTACTTTGCCGTTTTTACAGGTGTATTTCACTTGCTTGCCATTTTGCAGTAATGTCATCTTACCTTTGGGTTCGTTTCCTTCCCATTCAATGGCTGCTGGAAGTTTTTCTCCTTCAGGAAGCGCATAAATGGCATATAATGTTTTTTCGTCCTTGTTGGCAGTGAACCACACATTTCCATAATTATAGTTGGGAGTAGTGCGAGTTGCATAGATTGCATTTCCATTTTGCTTTAACCACTTACCTACTTTTTTTAGAATATTGTGTATCTCCTTATCAAATGTGCCATCGGGGCCTGGTCCTAGTCCTAGAGCAAAGCATCCTCCCTTAGCGACAATTTCAGCCAGTGTATTGATGACCCAGGTTGCCGATTTGTATTTGCATTAGGCTTCCAGCCCCATTTACCGGATAGTGGAATATTGGATTCCCATGGATGAGTCAATTGTGTTTCAGGTATTTTACGTTCCGGTGTTTGGTAATTTTCATTTCGTCCCGGAACTGTTCTATCTGCTACAATCAGCCCCGGTTGTTTATGGCGGGCATTGCTTACTATCTCATCTATCTTGATGTCCTGTTCTGGTTCACGTACCCATCCGGCATCCAGCCAAAGGACATCCACACGCCCGTAATCGGACATTAACTCCTCAATCTGATTGGCAGTGAATTGTTGGAATTTAGCCCATTTTTGAGGATCTTCACGAATGTCATAATTGGGATTACGTGTGGGAGTTGCATAGTCCGGATCCCAATAATCTTCATTATGCCAGTCCGCTTTAGAAAAGTAAGCGCCGATCATGAAATTTTCTTTACGGAATGCATCAAATAAATGATAGGCAACATTACTGTATTTTCCATTTTTATAAGGTCCTTGAGCAATGTTATAGTCTGTATATTTCGAGTCAAACATACAGAAGCCATCGTGGTGCTTTGTGGTGAAAAGCAGATACTTAAATCCTGCCTCTTTCATCGTTTTCGCCCAATCGGCCGGTTCAAAATTAATAGGATTGAATTCTTTGGCTTGTTCCCAGTACCACCTTTTAAACTCTCCGTATGGAACATTGTGCGCATTTTTGCGGCTTCTATACATAAAAGGTCGCCGTTCAGAACATAATGCCCATGATTCGATTGTACCGCGTACAGAATAGATTCCCCAATGAAACAAGACGCCAAATTTTTGGTCTTGCCATTTTTCTAACTTTTTCAGCACTTCCGGATCTGTCGGGTATTCGTAGGTACTAGAACTTTTGTGAACAAAGTCGTTCACTTTTATGCGTTTCTCTTCTTGTGCATTAGCTATAATGGCAAGAAAAAAAACAGCGGTTAATAATAATTTTTTTTTCATGTACATCAATATTTATAGGTTAATACAAATAAAACATTCGTTCCATTAATTTCCATTTTTCACTAGCATTGGCATCAGGCTCACAGATTTGGAAACACGACATATACTCTTCCCATTTAGTCTGATGAGGGAGTGTAGACAGGCGTTTCATTGCTGTATCCCAATCAAAATCCAAAGGTGTTTCTACGATCATGAACAGATGATTCTTGAATATGTAAATTTCCATCTCCAGAATTCCTATTTCTCGAATTTCCTTGCGGATTTCCGGCCAGTGTTCCTCTTTGCTGTGACGTTTTCGGTATTCTGCTATTAGTTCCGGATTATCTTTTAGGTCCAAAGTTTGACAATAACGTTTTGTAGGAATGTCATAAGGATGCATGCAATAACCGTAATTGGTTTGAATAACTTCTTTGGTCTTCTTTTCTGCCATCTTTTTTCATTGATTTAATTTGAAGCAAAATTAACGATGCTATAATAATGGAGATAGGACTAAAGATTGTATTATGCGACAAAAACGATGACTTTGTATATCTAGCACTTTTATTATAGGACAAAACCGATTATTATAGTATTTCAAAGATGTGTAAATAATATAATTTGCAGGAACGTTTATAAAATCCTATTTTTGAGGTGGCTAATACGTTGAAGAATATGAATTTGCAAGTAGAACAATTACATCCATTGGTCCTGAATGTGGGAAAGGCTATTCATGACGCAGACTGGAATTGGAAGAATGTCAGTAGTCCGTTTACCCGGCTGTATTATGTTGAGGCTGGAACGGCGAGGATAGAACTTCCAAACGGTGTACACGTTTTGTCTCCCGGATATATGTATTTTATTCCGGCTTTTACGAAACACAGTAATATCTGTGATTCTCATTTTGTTCATTACTATCTTCATATTTATGAAGAATACCATTTGGATGAGAATTGGATAGATCAGTTAGATATTCCATTTGAAATTCAGGCAAGTAAGTTGGACTATTTTTTGTTTGAACGGTTATGTGAGATTAACTCGCACATGAGCTTGAAACAGTCCGATCCGGTTACTTATGATAATAATCCCACTCTGATGAAAAATCTGTTGGTAAATAAGCAGCGTACGTTCTATGATAAAATAGAGTCGCGTGGTATCGTATTCCAGTTACTGTCTCATTTCTTTAGACAAGCACAGAGTAAAGTGGAAATTAAAGATCAAAGAATTAGGAAAGCAGTTTTTTATATACGCCAACATATTCATGAGAATATTGATTTGGACGCATTGGTTGCGAAGTCCTGTTTGTCAAAAGACCATTTTATTCGTTTGTTTAAAAAAGAAACAGGAATTCCACCTTTGCAATATATCAATCAGAGAAAGATAGAGAAGGCTCAATTGATTTTAGTAACAGAAACTCTGACGGTTAAGGAAATTGCATATAGTCTGGCCTTTGAGGACTATTCATATTTTAATCGCCTGTTCAAGAAAATTACAGGAGTAACTCCACAGCAGTACCGGTATTCATATCAATAGCCGGCTCCTTCAAAAAATATTTCAATCCCTTGATTTAACTTTCTGTTTGCATACGGAAAAGTAAATCAAGGGATTTCATTTGAACAGATTATAATTGAACCAATATCCGGAACACCTTTCCGGGGGCTGCTGCCCATTCTTCCATTGCATTCAATGCGTTTTCGGGAGATACAATTTTGGAAATCAGTTCCTCTATCGGACAGTTGCCCGATTTCATATAGTTGATTACTGCGCGGAAGTCTGCCGGCAATGCATTGCGTGAACCGCGAATATCAATCTCCTTTTGGACGAAGTACTTAGTTTGGAAAGCAACTTCGCTTTTGGCATAACCGATGCAGACTACCCTTCCTGTGAAAGCGACTTCATCCACTGCCATTACGTATGTCACAGGGCTTCCGACAGCTTCTATGACTACGTCAGCGCCAAAACCTTCTGTTATGTCCAGCATGCGTTCGTGCACATTCTCTGTTTTGGAGTTGATGACATAAGAAGCGCCCACCCTTTTGGCGAGTTCGAGTTTTTCATTGTCCAAGTCCACTGCGATGACTTTTGCTCCCCTCAGAGCTGCGCGAACAATGGCGCCGATGCCGATCATGCCGCAGCCGATAACCATGACATACTCATTGTCTGTGATTTGTCCTCTGGATACGGCATGGAAGCCTACGCTCATCGGCTCTATCAATGCACAATCGCGAGGAGTGATATCACCTGCCGGGATAATTTTGCTCCAAGGCAATACTGCGTATTCGCACATTACTCCGTTGCGCTGTACTCCCAGTGTTTCGTTATGCTCGCAGGCATTGACGCGTCCCGAACGGCAGGAAGCACATTTTCCGCAGTTGGTGTAGGGATTCAGGGTCACATTCATGCCTTTCTTTAATTCCGCGGGAACGCCCGGTCCCACCTCTTCGATGATAGCGCCTACTTCGTGTCCCGGAATGACGGGGAGCTTTACCATAGGGTTGCGTCCGGCAAATGTATTCAGGTCCGAGCCGCAAAAGCCCACATATTTTATTTTTACTAATACTTCTCCGGCACTTACCGCCGGTTTTTCTACCTCAACCACCCTCATCTCAGAAGGGGCTGTAATTTGAACTGCTTTCATTTTATTATATAGTAATAATTAGACACTGTAATTAAGTAATAATCAGACACTGCTTAACTTTTCAGTCAACAACCTTGTATTTCTTCCATCCGTAGTATGCGCAGAATACGAAGCACAGCATAGGGATGACATATGCCAGGTGATAGACCTCTTCATTTACGTGCATGAAGTAGGCGGTCAGCTGAGGCAGGCATGCGTTGCCTACGATGGACATTACCAGAAAGGCGGAACCGCTTTTGGTCTGGTTGCCGAGTCCGGTAAGTGCCAGCGAGAACTGTGTGGGATACATAATGGACATGAAGAAGGAGATGAGCAACATGGCATATAGTCCTACCATACCGCCGAAGATAGCCACCACCCCGCATAATATGATGTTGATTACGGCATAGACCGCCAACATGTCCTGAGGGCGGAATTTCACCATGAGTCCTGTACCGATCCACCGTCCCAGCAGGAAGGCGAGCATATAAAGCCCGAAGAATGTGGTGGCGGTATCTTCCTCCAGTCCGGCATAGGAGCAGCAGTACACCAGAAAGAGACTGTTGATAGCCGTCTGTCCTCCGTTATAGAAGAATTGTGCGATGACACCCCAGCGCAGATGCGAATGTTTCAACACTCCGAAGTCAATCAGTTTCTCCCCGGATGCGTTTGCCTTGTTCTCTTCGTCGCCTATTTTCGGCAGTTTGGAGAACACGAATATTACGGCTATGGCAATCAGTAACAGGGCCAGTACCAGATAGGGGAATTTCATGGCGTCTGTTTCCACCTGTATATAGGCTTGCCAGCCGCCCGGATAATCCATTGGAAGCGTCTCACGCGTGTAATGCGTTCCGCTGAGAATGAGTTTGCTCAGGAACATGGCGGAGATGAATGCTCCGAGTCCGTTGAACGACTGTGCCAGGTTCAGGCGGCGGGGGGCTGTTTTCGGGTCTCCCAACGCGGTTACATATGGGTTGGCAGCCGTTTCGAGGAAGCACATTCCGGTGGCGATGATAAAGAAAATACAGAGATAGGCCCAGTATTCTTTCAGCATGGCTGCCGGGAAAAAGAGCAGTCCGCCGCCTGCTGCCAGGAGCAGTCCGAATATGATACCGGCTTTGTAGCTGTATTTCTTCATAAACATGGCAATCGGTATGGGGAATATGAAATAGGCCAGCCAATAGGCGGTTTCGGTGAACGATGCTTCGAACGTGTTCAGTTCGCAGGTTTTCATCAATTGCCGGATCATGGTAGGCAGCAGGTTGCTGCTGATGGCCCACAGGAAGAAGAGGCTGAAAACCAGTATGAGTGGAACGATGTATTTATTTTTTTTCATGGTATTACTTTTATTTACTCGGACATGTTCTTGATATAAGGCAGAGTGCGCAAGTTGCTGAAGCCGTAAAAGTTACGGGCGTTCTCTCCTAAGAAGAGGGCTTTCTCCGACTCTGTCAGTTCGGGAGATTTCGTGATGAAATCGTAAGACATTTTGTAGGTGATGGCGGTAATCGTGCGCGGATAGTCCGACCCCCACATCAGTTTCTCCATTCCTACCAGGTCTGCTGCTTCGCGGATGGCCTTCACTGCTCCTTTGAAGGGATAGAACTCTTCGTTGAAAAGCCATGTGATGCCGCCCGATTCGATCATTACGTTGGGATGGCGTGCCAGCAGGATCTGCTGTTTCCATTCGGGCAGGGTGACCATGCCGAAGTGTCCGATTGCAATCTTCAGGCGGGGATATTGTGCGATGATCTCCTCCATTTCGGCAATCTGGGTGCTTCCTTCCGCGAGGTCTATGGACAGGATGATGTTCCGTTCTTCCATCAATCCGAACATCTGCATCATTTCTTCGCAGTTCAGCATCACCCGTCCCTCTTTGAGCAACAGGCGGTGTGCAGGAATCTTGATGGCCTTGAAGTTGTTGTCTATCAGCTGTTCGGCTTGTTTAAAATAGCCGGGCTTGCGGAACTCGCACATGCCGCAGACGAAAAAGCGGTCGGGATAGCGGGTGGCAACCTCCTTGAGATAGTCATTTTGTATGCCGTCGATGAATTCTTGCGTGATTACTGCGGCGGATACTTGCGCATAGTCCATGTTTGAGAGGAAAACCTCTGCGCTGTTCACCCCGTCCACCATGAAAGGGGGAAGCATTTGGCGTATTTCGCCCATGAACAGGGAACGGCCGTTCTCCAGCGCCCGAATGGGGAGGCCATCCACTGTTGTGTCCTGTCGCAGCCACAAGTGGGCATGTGCGTCGATGATTGTGTAGTTCATGATGAGCCTGTATTAAGAGTTTGCCCAACTTACCCGTTGCTGGTCTCCGATAATCTCTCTGACTTCGCGCACCAGTTCCTCGTCCATCGGAGCTTCGATGAATGCGATGTTGTTCTTCACATTTTGAGGATTGGCGGTGCTGAACAAGGTGGTTGCTATACGCGGGTTGCTGACGGAGAATTGCATGGCGAGCTTTTCTATCGGATAGTTCTTTGCCTTGCAATGCTGCACCGCTTTCCGGCAGGCGGCGGCCAACGACTTGGGAGCCGGATGCCAGGCAGGAGCGCCGCGTTCGGTCAGTAGTCCCATGGAGAGCGGGGAAGCGTTTATTATGCCGATTCCTTTTTCCTCGAAATAATCCAGAAAGTCCACCAACTTGTCATCGCACAGGCAGTAATGGCAGAAGTTGAGTACGGACTCCACCGTTCCGGCGGGGGAATGGTCTATCACCCATTTCAGATTCTCCAGTTGTAAATCTGTGATGCCGACATGCCCTACGACTCCTTTCTCACGCAGTTCCACCAATGCCGGCAGGGTTTCGCTGACCACCTGATTCAGGTCGGCAAACTCAATGTCGTGCACGTTAATCAGGTCGATGAAGTCGATGTTCAGCCGTTCCATGCTTTCGTAGACGCTTTCCGTTGCGCGTTTGGCGGAATAGTCCCAGGTATTGACTCCGTCTTTCCCGTATCGTCCCACTTTGGTTGAAAGATAGTAGCGGTCGCGTGGAATGTCTTTCAAGGCTTTTCCCAAAACAGTCTCGGCTTTGTAGTGTCCGTAGTAAGGGGATACATCGATGAAGTTGATGCCTGATTCGATTGCTGTGAATACGGCTGTGATGCCTTCTTTTTCTTTGATATCGTGGAAAACCCCTCCCAAAGAAGAAGCTCCGAAACTGAGGGAAGAAACTTTCATCCCTGTTTTTCCAATTTCATGGTATTGCATAACTTTGTGTTTTATGATTATGCGACAAATGTATGCAGTAAATGAACCGGGTCGCCCTTGGACACTCCTGAAAAAGCACGTAATGGTTTACGTAAATAGTTGTTCGCTTGCTCTGCCTGCCCTTTTTCGGGACATGATAACGGTAGGTTTGCCAGCTGAAGGCGATGCACAGCGTTCCTTGTGTTTTTAATCCTAAGCTAAGTGCTTGTGTGACAGTAGCAAGGTAGTCCCATCTACTTTTCATATGCTGGGACTATAACTCCCGCTGTCTTTAGTATGCGAGGGAACCATGTTCCCAATACAAGTGAAAGGGGCTCCCAATACGACCGAACCGCATTCCCAATACGACTGAAACAGGCTCCCATTACGACTGTAATAATCTGCATCGCTTCTCTCTGTGATGAAGTGTCCGGCGTTGGGCGGTGGAGGGTTGAATAGTGAATAAAAGTAACTTTTGCCAATCAATTGTAATCTAAATTTAAGCTTTTGTAAACTGTCGGAAGAATTTGTAAGGAAATACCGTCAGATAAAAAAGAAATATTATCTTTGCCACGTTTTAACTCAGATTACATAAGTGCGGTTTGAAATAAACGTTATGAGTGTGCAGATAATCTGTACGTGAACCGGACCGTACATTTTTACGAAATTACTAAATAACAGAAATGAAGAAACTTACTTTATTCTTTTTGTCCTTATTGGCACTCAGTTTGGGCTTTCAGGCCTGTGACAACAGCAAAACCTATGCAGAGATGCTGGAAGAGGAAAAAGACGGTATAAATGATTTTATCAAAGACCGGAACATAAAGGTGATCTCGCAGTCGGAGTTCTACAGGCAAGATTCCACGACAAAGTGCAAGGACAGGGGAGATGCTGTGGATGAGTATGTGCAGCTCACCAGCGGGGTGTACATGCAGATTGTTGATAAGGGATCGGAAAACAAGGCTGATACGGTGAAGAGCAACGACCAGGTGCTGGTGCGCTTCATGGAATATAGCATTCTTGACAAAGACACCACATTGTCCAATCTGGCTGCCGCAGAGACGGTAGACGAGTTCCGCTATACGGTGACCTCATCATCCATTGCGGGGACTTTCCTGCAAGGATATATGATGACCTATTACTCTTCGCCGGCCGTTCCGGCAGGGTGGCTCGTGCCGTTGAGCTATGTTCGTGATATGGCTCATGTGCGACTGATTGTTCCTTCCAAAATGGGACACCAGACGGCCATGCAGTATGTCTATCCTTATTATTACGATATCCGGAAATATCAGATCTGGAAATAACTAACCAAAATTTAAATTATTAACCTATGACTCTAATCAAATCTATCTCTGGAATCCGCGGAACCATTGGCGGCAGTGCAGGCGAGGGATTGAATCCGCTCGACATCGTGAAATTCACTTCGGCATACGCCACTCTTATCCGCAAAACGTGTACCGTAAAAAGCAACAAAATCGTAGTGGGCCGCGATGCCCGCATCTCAGGCGAAATGGTGAAGAACGTAGTAGTGGGTACTCTTATGGGTATGGGCTGGGATGTTGTGGACATCGACCTGGCATCTACTCCTACCACTGAACTGGCAGTGACAATGGAAGGAGCCAGCGGGGGTATCATACTGACCGCTTCCCACAACCCCAAGCAATGGAATGCCTTGAAACTCCTGAATGAAAAGGGGGAATTCCTGAATAAGGAGGAAGGGAATGAGGTGCTCCGTATCGCTGAGGCCGAAGCCTTTGACTTTGCCGAAGTGGATAAACTCGGCTCCTATCGCAAAGACCTGACGTATAATCAGAAACATATCGACAGTGTGCTGGCACTCGACTTGGTGGATGTGGAAGCCATCAGGAAAGCCGGTTTCCGCGTAGCCATTGACTGTGTCAATTCTGTCGGAGGAATCATTCTTCCGCAACTGTTGGAGCAACTTGGAGTGCAGCATGTGGAGAAACTCTACTGCGAGCCCACCGGTAACTTCCAGCATAATCCCGAACCTTTGGAGAAGAACTTGGGCGACATTATGGAGCTGATGAAAGGCGGTAAAGCCGATGTGGCTTTTGTCGTTGATCCGGATGTGGACCGTCTGGCCATGATTTGCGAAGACGGCAAGATGTATGGCGAAGAATATACGTTGGTCACCGTAGCCGACTATGTGCTGAAGCACACTCCGGGCAATACGGTTTCCAATTTGAGTTCCACTCGTGCACTGCGTGATGTGACCCGCAAATACGGCCGGGAATATTATGCTTCTGCCGTAGGCGAAGTGAATGTAACCACCAAGATGAAAGAAGTGGGCGCCGTCATCGGTGGCGAAGGCAATGGCGGAGTGATCTATCCTGCCAGCCACTACGGACGTGATGCTTTGGTGGGTATCGCGCTTTTCCTGAGCCATTTGGCGCATGAGGGCAAGAAGGTAAGCGAGCTGCGTGCCACTTATCCGGCTTATTTCATGGCGAAGAACCGCGTAGATCTGACACCGGAGACAGACGTTGATGCTATTCTCGCAAAAGTAAAGGAAATCTATAAGAATGAAGAAATCAATGATATTGACGGCGTGAAGATTGACTTCCCCGACAAGTGGGTGCATCTGCGCAAGAGCAATACCGAACCGATTATTCGTGTTTATAGTGAAGCTGCCACACCGGAGGCTGCCGAAGAGATCGGCCGGCAGATTATGAAAGTAATTGAGGACTTGGCGAAATAGGCCGGTTGCTTAAAGATATATTATAACGGAGGGGGCTGAGTCTCATTTTGACGCAGCCCCCTCTTTTTTTATTTCATGTGTCTCCTTCAGCGGCTACTTGCCGGGGCGGTTTGCAACCGGCATAGGTATTCCCTTGCTCTTACAGTTTGACGACTTTCTCTATCTCTCCCTCGAAGTTGGGAGTGAATACCCCTTTGCCTATATTTTCTTTAATCTCCTCCATGCTCCAGAAGCGTCCGCCGTCCAGTTCGTCACTGGGGCGTACTTCTCCGTCATATACGGTTTTGTGCACAAAGACAAGCTCTTTTTCGCGTGCGGATTCAAAGACATAACGGGTGACCGCCTCCGGGGTGAAGCCGGTGATTCCCAGCTCTTCACGCACTTCCCGTTTCAATGCCATTTCCACGCTTTCGCCTAAGTCCACGTGTCCGCCCACTGACGTATCCCATTTGCCGGGTTGTATGTCCTTCCATTCAGGACGTTTTTGCAGGTATAATTCTCCTTGTGAGTTGAATACATGCAGGTGTACTACGGGATGCAAAAGTTTGCTTCCGCTGTGGCACTCGCCGCGGGTGGCTGCGCCTATGATGTTTCCTTGTTCATCGACAAGGGGAAACATTTCCTGATTATTGTCACTGTTCATTTTGTTAGGGTATTAATAAGGATGAGTCGCCGTAGCTCAAGAACCGGAAGTCATGAGCGAGCGCATAGTCGTAAATCTTTCGCCAGTCTCCGCGCAGGAATGCCGAGACAAGTAGCAGCAATGTGCTTTGCGGCTGGTGGAAGTTGGTCACTATGGCTTTTACGATTTTATATTCGTACCCCGGGGCAATGATGATTTGCGTGCTGGTGTGCAGGGTTTCCATATTGTGCCGGTTGAGGTAGGCCACAATCGCTTGCAGGGCATCGACGGGCGAAACGGACGCCATTTCGGGAGTCAGCTCATAGGGTTGCCATTGCTTTACGTGCAATTCCTCTTCTGTGGCGTCGGGACTGTTTAAAAGAGTGACGCCTATGTGGTAGAGGCTCTCCAGAGTACGTACGGAGGTCGTTCCCACTGCAACGGCTTTTCCCTCATGGGCTATCAGCTTTTCCAGCGTGTTGCGGCTGACGGATATGTATTCTGTGTGCATCTCGTGCCCTTCTATCTCTTCACTTTTGACCGGCTTGAAGGTTCCGGCCCCTACGTGCAGGGTCAGTTCTTCCAGTTCCACACCTTTCTTGCGCAAGGCGTCCAGAACGCGTGGCGTGAAGTGCAGTCCGGCTGTCGGGGCGGCCACCGAGCCTTTAATTTTGGAGTAAACGGTCTGGTAGGTCTCCTTGTCACTCTCCTGCGTCTCCCGGTTCAGGTAGGGGGGGATGGGCAGTTCTCCGAACACTTCGAGAATATCGGCAAATGTTATTTCCGGATTGTTCCAGCGGAAGTCCACCCAATGGCTGGTTCCGTGGCAGGCCCCGCGCTCGGCGGTCAGCGTAAGCGGCTTGCCTTTTACGACCATCTCACGTTTCAGCACTCCTTCTTTCCATTTCTTCAGATTTCCTATCATGCAAAGCCAGGCGGCATGTTCCGTTTGCTGGAAATTGAGGGCATAGTCATTGGGACGGATAGGTTCGAGACAGAACACCTCGATAAGCGCCCCCGTCTCTTTGTGGAAGTGCAGGCGTGCCTGGATGACTTTGGTGTTATTGAAAATCATCAGGCTGTCTGCCGGCAGGTAGTCGGGTAGGGATGTGAACACATCTTCGGAAACCTCGCCATGCCGGTATAACAGCAGCTTGGACTGGTCGCGCACCGGCAGCGGGAATTTGGCGATGCGTTCATCCGGCAGCGGGTAATTGAATTCGCTGATTCTAATATGTCTGGGATCTTCTTTCATATCTTTCTTGAATTAGAGACTGCAAAGGTACGGATATTTGGGAAGATTCGGATGATAAGCAGCCCCTGTTTTGAGTTCGTGTGGCAAGAATGAGAACTTTGCGATACAAAAAAAGCATGTATGCATGTAATCATTAAATAATTTCTAACTTTGCGAGAGATAACAGAGGACGCCGCGACAGTGTGCCTGTCATGGTTTTGAGGCATCCTCCGGATAATGTATAATGAAAAACAGATATAGGAGATTATGAAAATCGGAGATAAAGTGCGCTTCCTCAGCGAAGTAGGCGGCGGTGTTGTGACGGGATTTCAGGAAAAAGACATTGTATTGGTGGAAGATGCCGACGGCTTTGACATCCCGATGCCGGTGCGTGAGTGTGTGGTGATTGAAACGGACGACTATAATGTTCCCACTCCGGCTGCCAGGGCTGCCAAGAAAAGATTGGAGAATCAATCGGCGGCGCGTACGGATGCCGCAACAACGGAAGCATCCTCTTCCGCTCTTGGTTCCGGGTGGAAAGCAGAGCATCCGGTGAAGCCGCAGGTGTCCGTTTATCGGCAACCGGAAGTGAAAGGCGGCGATGTGCTGAATGTATATCTTGCATTTGTTCCGGAAGATATCAAAGCGGTGAGCACTACCCCGTTCGAGGCTTATCTGGTGAACGATAGCAATTATTATATGTATTATACGTATTTGAGTGCCGAGGGTAAATCGTGGACTACTCGTTCTCATGGAATGTTGGAACCGAATACGAAGTTCCTGTTGGAGGAATTCGAGAAGTCGGAACTGAATGACAGGGAGCACGTGGCTGTGCAGTTGGTCGCTTTCAAGGATAATCGTGCTTTTGCCATGAAGCCGGCTGTCAATGTGGAGATTCGTATTGATACGGTGAAGTTCTATAAACTGCATACTTTCCGGCAGACTGATTTCTTTGAGACTCCGGCGCTGATGTACGATGTGGTGAAGAATGATCTTCCCGTCAAGCAGGTCTATGTCTCGGCCGAGGATTTGCAGGATGCCCTGATGAAAAAGAAAACAGTGGAACATCCTTCCGCCCCCCGGACTATCGTTAAGCGGGGAGGGAAAAATGAGATTATCGAAGTGGATTTGCACATCGGTGAGTTGCTGGATGATACGCATGGCATGAGCAATAGGGAGATGCTGAACTACCAGTTGGACAAGTTTCGTGAAGTAATGGAACAGTACAAGAATAAACGTGAGCAGCGCATCGTCTTTATTCATGGAAAGGGAGACGGCGTACTCCGCAAGGCATTGTTGGATGAGATGAAACGGAAATATTCGGCTTGCAAAACGCAAGATGCTTCTTTTCAGGAGTATGGTTTCGGAGCAACGATGGTTACTATAAAATAAAAAAAAGAAAATTTTGACAGATATAATATAAGCCGCTGGGTAATCCGAAGATGATTAAGTGTGTTTTTTTAATTTCTTATAAGCCCTGCAATCATAACAGTAAATAAGGTTTTCGCCAACAAATTTTTCATAGCTGTTTGTTTTTTAATTATCTTTGAATTAGATATTAAATTTTATTTGAACAGCTATGAAAACTGCCTTGCTTTTTTTATTTTTATTTAAAATAGTACCTGTTGCTGCTCAATATTGTTGTACAGAGGTAGGGAAGGTGCTTTACTACACTACTGTCGACAAGAAAGAAGAGAAAACTTTGAGAGATTCGGCTTTAGTGAGAGATGTCATCCGCGAAAACGAACGCATCGTAGTAGACTTGCGGTGGTATGGTGACAGTTACAATTCGACTCAGATTATGGAGGGTGAGAACAAGGAAGTATTCATATACCGTAAAAAAACGGGCATCACTGATTTTATCATGCTGGATGCGGAAGTAGAGAACACAGTGGTAAGACTGGAGTCTCTCTCTAAATATCCCGAACAAGATCGTGCCAAGGCTGAAAAGGAATATAAAGAGTACAGTAAATATATGTATTCAGAAGGACGTATAAGCATCCCTATCAAAGGAAATGCTGTTATGGATGAAGAACTTCCGCCTTGTAAGTATGCTCAAAAAATAGGATTCATGAGTATGAGTGCTTCCCTCAAGGGAAAATACAAAGGAAAGGAGAAAGTGCGTACCCCGGCAGGAGACTTTGACTGCATTAAAATCTACACAGATTCTCAAGTTAAGTTCATGCTTTTTTCCGAAAAAGAATACAGCATGAGTTGGTATGCCCAAGGCATAGGTCTCGTAAAGAAAGAAATATACACCAAGCGGGGGAAATTACTGAAGAGCATGACGCTGGATATTATACGGAAACCAGGACATAATTGAGCGCCCCGTCTAAATCAATATTAGTGACAGTTTTTACATGAGTCGCGTAAAAACATAAATTTGTTTTTTATATAAGAAAGAGGTTGTGCTAAATTTTTAACACAACCTCCCTTATCTGTTTTCTAACTACATTTCCTGCATTTAGAGGAAGAAGTGAGTCTTATTTCACTTCAATTCCTTTGTTTTGCAACGTAACATTCAGCACTTTTGCATAATCAGCATATTGCTTTTCGCTCAAAGTCTTTTTCATCAATTTCAAATTTCCGTACACTGCGTTGCGCACTAACTTTTCCTGACTTTTCTTTGAACTTGCGGCACGTGACATCTGTTCGTTGAAGTAGTCGCAAATGTTTGTAACTTCTTCCTGCTGATTGGCAGACAAATTCAGATATTTACCCAGTTTGTTTACGTTGATGTTACCTTCCCATTTTGCAGTTGTAGGCTGGTTTCCTGCTGCAAATGCACCGGCAGTCAGGCATACTGCTGCCACTAATGTTAATCCTAAACGTTTCATAATACCTACTTTTTAATCGTTATACCTAAAAACTAATCTAATATAAAGCTAATACCTACTGAAAACTAATTTTGGTTTAGCTTTTCTTTTTACCTGTGCAAATATAGGAATATGTTTTATAACACAAAAATGAATTAGAGGAAAAGTGTATCTTATACCTTCATTTCTTGATTTATATCAATTAATGAATATGAAAATGAACAAAATCGGCCTTGTTTTGTAATGCAAATGTAATATTATGCAAGTCATGCCTGTTAATATGATAGGAAAAGAACGTTGTAGGCAGGCAAAAAGATATTGTAAATGAGGCTGTCGGACAATTCTCAGTCCTCTATAAACATTAAATCACTCATAATGCCGTCCGATACAAAGATCCCCTTGCGGGTGAGGCAAAGGTGGTTGTCGCGTATCTCCAGTTTCCCGTCGTTCAGGTGCGGAAGCGCCATATCCATGCAATATTGCCATAACTCCCTGCCGAATCTCTGTTCCATAATGTCCATCGGCACTCCCCACCGGGTTCGTATGGAAGTCATTATACATTCATTGTAGCGGGTAGTCCGGTTCAAATGTTCATTCTCAAACCGGCGGCAGTTGTTTTCGATGGAATGTATGTAGTCCTCCAATGAAGAGATGTTCCATTCTCTGCTGTCCCCGTTGAATGAATGGGCGGAAGGCCCGCATCCCAAATAAGGAATCCCTCTCCAGTAGGACGTGTTGTGCCGGGAGTACATTCCGGGACGGCAGAAGTTGGATATTTCGTAGTGCTCGTAGCCGGCATTGTCAAGCGTGTCCATCAGAGTGGAGAAGAAACGGACACTGCTTTCTTCGTCTACCTCATGGATGCGGTGTGCTTGCAGCAGCTCGTAGATGCGGGTGCCCTCTTCGTAGGTCAGGTGATAGGCGGAGATATGTTCCACGCCGAGACTGACAGCTTGTTGCAAATCACGTTTCCACCGCTCGTCTGTTTCGCCGGGCAGTCCGTAGATGAGGTCGATGCTTATGTTGTTGAAGCCGGCACGCCGGCAGTGATGTACGGCCTTGACGGCCTGTTCTGCATCGTGGCGGCGGTTCAGCAGTTTCAGGGTGGCATCGTCAAAAGTCTGTATCCCCATGCTGATACGGTTGAAAGGCAACTGTTGCAGCATGGCAGTATATTCCTCCGTCAAATCGTCAGGATTGGCTTCAAGGGTGATTTCCCGGCAGTGTTCCATACCGTAATATTTCCGGATGGTTTCAAAGACTTCCCGGAAATCTTCTTCTGCAAGCTGTGAGGGGGTGCCGCCGCCAAAGTAGACCGTCTCGACAGGCTCTCCCCGCAGGTATTCTTTACGCATTTGCAGCTCTTTGCATAAAGCATGGATATAACGGCTCTTCAGCTCACTGCGCGTAGTGGAGTAGAAGTCGCAATAGATGCAGCGTGTCTTGCAAAAAGGAATATGGATATAAATACCTGCCATGGTCCTGTAATTTAGTTGGGACGCAAAGGTACGCTTTTTTTCTGTTATCTTCCTTTTTCGGGCAATAGAAAGGATTTGATGTCTTTTTTGACAGATGTTGGATTTATAAAAAGAACAAGTGTATATGTTACACAACATGTACACTTGTTTGTTGTATCTTCGGAAAAGGTGTTATTTTTACACTCTCTAACCTCTTTGATATAAAATAATTATGGAGAAGATGAAAGAACTTGATTTAATACTGATACACACCATGAAAAAAAGATTGAAACTGTTGCTGCTGTTGCTGGCAGCTACTTTGCCATTGAAGGCGCAAGATGTGATAGTGAAAGGACCGGACGGAAATCTGCAAGTGGCGGTTACGTGCATCGGGGACGGAAAGGTTGTCTATTCCGTCTCTTATAAAGACAAACAAATGTTGGAAAATTCTCCGTTGGGCATGGAAACCAACGTGGGCGACTTTGCAAAAGGCCTGAAGCTGACCGGACATGAAGTGAACAAGATTGACAGCCGGTATTCACTGAACCGTATCAAGACCTCGCAAGTGCACTACCGGGCTAACGAATTGAACTGTTTTTTCGATAATGCCAAAGGACAGAAGATGCAGATTACTTTCCGGGTGAGTAACAATGATGTGGCATTCCGCTATACTTTGTTCCGCCAGGGCGATACGGGCAGTGTGCGTGTGATGAATGAGAATACAGGTTTTGCTTTTCCGGAAAAGACCACTACGTTCCTTTGCCCGCAGAGCGATGCCATGATAGGCTGGAAACGCACGAAGCCCAGTTATGAAGAAGGATATAAAGTGGATGCGCCGATGAATGAACGTTCGCACTACGGTCATGGCTATACCTTCCCCTGTCTGTTCAAAGTAGGCGAAGATGGCTGGGTACTGGTCAGTGAGACCGGTGTGGACAGCCGCTACTGTGCTTCCCGCCTTAGCGATGCGGATAACGGAGTGTACAACGTTGAATTTCCTATGCCGGAAGAGAATAATGGCAATGGTACGATAGAGCCTGCTTTTGCCTTGCCCGGCAACACACCCTGGCGTACCGTTACGGTGGGTGAAACGTTGAAACCGATTGTGGAAACAACCGTTCCTTGGGATGTGGTTGAACCGCGCTACGCAACAGAGCATGACTACAAACCGGGACGCGGCACTTGGAGTTGGATTCTTTGGCAAGATGGCAGCATCAATTACGATGACCAGGTGCGGTATGTCGATTTGGCGGCTGCTATGGGGTATGAATATGTTTTGGTTGACAACTGGTGGGATAAGTATATTGGTCGTGAACGTATGGAGCAGCTCATCAAGTACGCCCGCAGTAAAGGGGTGGAAGTGTTCTTGTGGTATAGTTCCAGCGGCTACTGGAATGACATAGAGCAAGGCCCGGTCAACAAAATGGACAACTCCATTGCCCGCAAGCAGGAAATGCGCTGGATGCAGAGTATGGGCGTAAAAGGAATAAAGGTGGACTTCTTTGGAGGTGACAAGCAGGAGACGATGCGCTTGTATGAGGAAATCCTGAGCGATGCCGATGATCATGGGCTGATGGTGATCTTTCATGGCTGTACGCTGCCCCGCGGGTGGGAACGGATGTATCCCAATTATGCAGGCAGTGAAGCGGTGCTGGCATCCGAGAATCTCATATTCAGTCAGCATGCTTGCGATAATGAAGCATTTAATGCCACGTTGCATCCTTTCATCCGCAATGCTGTGGGATGTATGGAGTTTGGAGGCGTATTCCTGAACAAACGCCTGAATCGTGGCAACGATGGCGGTACTACCCGTCGTACGACGGATATATTCCAGTTGGCAACGGCTGTGCTTTTCCAGAACCCTATACAAAACTTTGCATTGGCTCCCAATAATCTGGCGGATGCTCCGGGTGTGTGCATCGACTTCATGAAGCAAATGCCTACTATATGGGATGAGACCCGTTTCATCGACGGTTATCCCGGCCGCTATGTAGTCTTGGCGCGCCGTCATGGTGATGTGTGGTACGTAGCTGCCGTCAATGCTACGGCAGAACCGTTGAAACTGAAACTTTCGCTTCCGATGCTGCCGGCGGGAGATGCTGTTTCTGTTTATCTGGACGATAAGAAACTTCAACCGCAACAGAAAGAACAGAAAATCAAAACGGACGGAACGTTACAGCTCACTGTGCAGCCTATGGGGGGAGCGGTGATTGTGAAATAGGACCGGGTGGCTTGAAGTTTGCCTGAAGTCCCGATGACAGGATATGGTTCGGTGGGCAACTGTAATTGCTCCTATAATATAATAAGGTGAATAAACGTCTGTGTTATATAACATTGTTTAGTAACACAGACGTTTTATTGCTTTTCTTTCGATTAATTTCTAATTTGCGGCTCACTAAAATAATGGCATACGGAAGCATGCTGAGTATTCACTTTAAATCTTATATATCATGAAAGTATATCAGACGAATGAAATTAAGAACATTGCCCTCCTTGGCAATGACGGCTCGGGTAAAACCACTCTCACAGAAGCGCTGCTCTTTGAGAGTGGTATTATAAAACGTCGCGGCAGAATTACTGCCAAGAATACAGTCAGCGATTACTTCCCGGTGGAGCAGGAATATGGATATTCTGTGTTTTCCACCGTTTATCATGTGGAATGGAACGGTAAGAAACTGAACATAATAGACTGTCCGGGTAGTGACGACTTTGTGGGGGCGGCAATGACGGCGCTTAATGTAACTGATACGGCCATTTTGCTGCTGAACGGACAATATGGTCCCGAAGTAGGTACTCAAAACCATTTTCGTTACACCGAGAAGCTGGGCAAGCCGGTTATTTTCCTTGTGAACCAGCTCGATCATGAAAAGTGCGATTATGATATGGTGCTGGAACAGTTGAAGTCAATCTACGGTTCTAAGGTGGTTCCCGTTCAATATCCGTTGGCTACCGGACCGAATTTCAATTCGTTGATAGACGTGCTTCTGATGAAGAAATACTCGTGGGGGCCGGAAGGCGGAGCGCCTACGATTGAAGATGTGCCCGCAGAGGAAATGGAGAAGGCGACTGCCCTGCATAAGGCATTGGTGGAAGCTGCTGCCGAACATGATGAGACTTTAATGGAGAAGTTCTTCGAGCAGGATTCTTTGACCGAGGACGAAATGCGTGAGGGTATCCGTAAGGGATTGGCTTCTCGCGGCATGTTCCCTGTGTTCTGCGTTTGTGCAGGCAAGGATATGGGCGTGCGTCGTTTGATGGAGTTCTTGGGTAATGTTGTTCCGTTCGTAGACGAAATGCCGCCGGTGCATAATACGCGTGGTGAGGTTGTGAAACCCGATGCAAACGGGCCTACTTCCTTGTATTTCTTTAAAACGGCTGTTGAACCGCATATCGGTGATGTTCAATATTTCAAGGTGATGAGCGGTAAAGTGCACGAGGGAGACGATTTCACCAATGCCGATCGTGGTTCCAAGGAGCGTATCGCCCAGATCTATACGTGTGCGGGTGCCAATCGTATCAAGGTGGAAGAAATGGTAGCCGGTGACATCGGCTGTACTGTGAAATTGAAAGATGTGCATACCGGCAATACGCTGAATGGCAAGGGATCGGAGAACCGCTTTAATTTCATTAAATATCCGAATTCCAAATATTCTCGTGCTATCAAACCATTGAACGAAGCCGATACGGAAAAGATGATGGCTATTTTGAACCGTATGCGTGAGGAAGATCCGACATGGGTCATTGATCAGTCTAAGGAATTGCGCCAGACAATTGTGCATGGACAGGGCGAATTCCATTTGCGTACGTTGAAGTGGCGTTTGGAGAACAATGAGAAATTGCAGGTTAAGTTTGAAGAACCGAGAATACCCTATCGTGAGACTATAACGAAAGCTGCCCGTGCCGACTATCGTCATAAGAAACAGTCCGGTGGTGCGGGCCAGTTCGGTGAAGTTCACCTGATTGTGGAACCTTATTATGAAGGAATGCCGATGCCGGATACTTATAAGTTCAATGGACAGGAGTTCAAGATGAATGTGAAAGGCGTGGAGGAAGTTCCATTGGAATGGGGCGGTAAACTGGTGTTTGTGAACAGTATTGTGGGCGGTTCTATTGATGCCCGCTTTATGCCGGCCATTTTGAAGGGTATTATGTCACGCATGGAGCAAGGACCGCTGACCGGTTCGTATGCTCGTGATGTACGTGTCATCGTATACGACGGAAAGATGCATCCGGTAGATTCCAATGAAATCTCCTTTATGCTGGCAGGCCGCAATGCGTTCAGCGAGGCATTTAAAAATGCCGGCCCGAAGATTCTGGAACCTATTTATGATGTGGAGGTATTTGTTCCTTCCGATAAGATGGGTGATGTAATGGGCGATCTGCAAGGACGTCGCGCCATGATTATGGGTATGAGTAGTGAAGCCGGCTATGAAAAGCTGAGTGCTAAGGTTCCTTTGAAGGAGATGTCTTCCTATTCTACGGCTCTGAGTTCTTTAACCGGTGGTCGTGCTTCGTTCATTATGAAGTTTGCCAGCTATGAGCTTGTTCCGAGTGATGTACAGGATAAACTTATCAAGGAATTTGAAACAAAACAAGCTGAAGAATAGACTTTTTAATAAATAGTAAAAGCCGTTGTTCGCTCATCGTGAGGAATGACGGCTTTTTTATTAACACTGATTAAGAATATGGGGAAATGTGAATGTTAATATTTAATTTTTTATTAAATTTGCAAACCAAAGGTGTTTCATTTTGTTGTAATGTGCGTAATGCAACTTAAAAAACATTCTACGGTTAATTAACGAGAACACCCGGTTAAATCAGGTTAATTTGTTAGGAGTGTTAATTAGTGAGTGTTAATTTTGTGACTATGAAAAAGTCGACAATATGGATATTAGGCGTCGTTATGGGCCTTTCTTTCATCAGTTTACTGTATCTGCAGATCAGTTATATTGAGGAAATGGTGAAGATGCGTAACGAGCAATTTGATGAATCGGTGAAGCGTGCTTTAATGGCTGCTTCAAAGGATGTGGAGTCCGCAGAGGTTGACCGTTGGTTGCGGGAAGATATATCCGAAGCGGAAAAGAGAGCGTGGGAGCAGAGCTCGCAAGGCAAAGGAGTGGTGCAGACACAGCGTTTTACGGTGACAGCGCCGGATGGAACAAAATATTCGGCTATCGAACTGAAAACGTTTAGTAATGAAGCATCGGAATTGCCGAGGGCTATGATTTCACGTAAGCATGGAACGAAGACGATACCTCAGACATCACGTTCGCTGGCAGATGCCATAAAGAACCGTTATCTGTATCAGAGGGCTTTGCTGGATGAGGTGGCTTGGCAGATGATTTATCGTGCCAGTGACAAGGCGATAGAAGAACGGGTCAATTTTAAGAATTTGGACCAGTATCTGAAATCGGGATTGATTGATAACGGTATTGAGCTGAACTATCACTTTAAAGTGATAGACCGGGATGGCAGGGAAGTCTATCGTTGTTCGGACTACAGCGATGAAGGCAGTGAGAGTTCTTATTCCCAACCCTTGTTCCTAAATGATCCGCCGGCACGTATGAGTATCGTCAAGATACATTTTCCGGGTAAGCAGGATTATATTTTCGACTCGGTCAGCTTTATGATTCCGTCGATGATCTTTACCTTTGTTCTGTTGATAACATTCATTTTCACGATTTATATCGTGTTCCGCCAGAAGAAGTTGACGGAGATGAAGAATGATTTTATAAATAATATGACGCACGAGTTCAAAACGCCGATTTCAACAATTTCGTTGGCGGCGCAGATGTTGAAGGACCCGGCAGTAGGCAAGTCGCCGGCAATGTTCCAGCACATATCGGGCGTTATTAATGATGAGACGAAACGACTCAGGTTCCAGGTGGAGAAAGTTCTCCAGATGTCAATGTTCGACCGGCAGAAGGCAACGTTGAAAATGAAAGAACTGGATGCCAATGAACTGATTACCGGGGTAGTGAATACGTTTGCTTTGAAAGTGGAGCGCTACAACGGAAAGATAGAGTCGGAATTGAAAGCGACTGACCCGATTATTTTTGCAGATGAAATGCATATAACGAATGTGATTTTCAATCTCATGGATAATGCGGTGAAGTATAAAAGACCGGATGTGGACTTGCAGTTAATGGTGAAGACCTGGAATGAACCGGGCAAGCTGATGATCTCTGTACAGGACAACGGTATAGGTATTAAGAAAGAAAACTTGAAAAAGATATTTGATAAGTTCTATCGCGTGCATACAGGTAATCTGCACGATGTAAAAGGCTTTGGGCTTGGTTTGGCTTATGTAAGGAAGATTATTCAGGATCATAAGGGAACTATCCGGGCGGAGAGTGAGCTGAATGTTGGAACTAAATTTATTATTGCATTACCTTTATTAAAAAATTGATTGATATGGATGAGAAACTGCGTATTTTATTGTGCGAAGATGATGAGAATCTTGGCATGCTTTTAAGAGAATATTTACAGGCTAAGGGTTATGCTGCCGAGTTATATCCCGATGGAGAAGCAGGATACAAGGCTTTCCTGAAGAATA
>OAUV01000158.1_pt1 | contig 89537 bp, 57 predicted proteins | sample 1516841 | NCBI WGS metagenome assembly OAUV01 (sample SAMEA2580044, study PRJEB22360) | human gut metagenome | biome: human gut; feature: human-associated habitat; material: faeces | place: Denmark | collected 2008/2010 | reverse complement strand
TGAAAACCCTTGACATAACAAAGGCTTTCGCGCTGAATTTCAGCATGAAAGCCTTGTTTTTTTTGCCTGTGATATAAAGAGAAAGAGACCGCCTAAACTTGTTAGACAGCTTCTTCTGTGGTGCCACAAGGAATCGTGATCTATACTAATCAGTTCTATATCTTCACTTTGAGAAACCACAAAACCCGCAATCTCCTTCTATTGCTTCACCGCAAAATTGCCCTATTCTGCGCATCGTGAAAGCGGATGATTTCTTTTGGCAGAGGTAGGGAATTAGTTTGTATTATTACCATTCTTATCCTTTAATTTTTTGATTTCTCTATCAAAATCGCTTTCAAGCAGTTCCATTTCGCGTTTGCGATAGATTTCAAACTCCTTTTCTGCCTTCTCTATCGCTTGCTTATGTGAGATGTTTCCCTTGCCAATCAACACCTTCCGTTTGTGGGCAATAATCTGATTATCCAGAGCTTCTATCCAATCTTTCATGGTCATGGGATTCATTTCCAATGCTTGAAACTCGGCGAAGTCCAAGAATCCGGAAACAAGTAGGTTTAATCGTTGGAGTTCAGTCTCAGACAAATAGTTCTTGGCAATCTTCACATCGTCCTTAGTCACATAGTTACCCTTGAAGTTGGTCATGCCCACAAATGGCTTCTTGTTGTCCACACGATTATAGATGACTTCCGCTGCCGTATTCTCGTGAACGGCATAGTGCAACTTGTTTTGCACGGTAGCGAAAAACATCTTTGTCATCTCGTCCCGTGGATCATAGTCCGTAGCTGTGGCATAAATATCCGTAACTTGTTGATAGAAGTTACGCTCGCTACTACGAATATCTCTGATACGCTGCAGCAACTCACGGAAATACCGATTACCTCCTTGCTTCAACCGCTCATCATCCATCGCAAATCCCTTTTGGATATACTCATGAAGCCGCTGAGTAGCCCAGCGACGGAAACGGGTAGCCACCTGCGACTGCACACGATAGCCCAAGGCGATAACCATATCAAGATTATAGTGCAAAACACTGCGCTGCACTTGGCGTTTACCTTCTTGCCGAACTGTCAAGAAATCCTTTACAGTTCGATTTGGGTCTAATTCTCCATCATTTAAGATATTATCAATGTGCTGACTAATGTTCTGTTTTGTCGTACAATAAATTTCCGCCAATTGGTTTTGTGTCAGCCACAAATCTTCATCAGCAAAGCGTACCGACACATGTGTTATCTCGTTGTCGTCCTGATAGAGTATGATTTTGTTTTCTTCTTTCATCCTTATATCTTGGAAGTGGCTGATTTATTGAAGCAAAGATAGTGAATTCGTTGGGATTTACACTCTACTTTTGGCGTTTTCTGAAAATAGACATTTGGTTGATAAAAACACACAAAAGAAAAAGCCAACTATCTTTTATTAGATAATTGACTTTTCTAAAAGTGGTGCCACCAGGAATCGAACCGGGGACACAAGGATTTTCAGTCCTTTGCTCTACCAACTGAGCTATGGCACCATCGTTTGATTTGCGAGTGCAAATATACGACGGGTTTTCGACATATCCTAATTTTTTACCATAAAAAGGAGGTGCATTTTCCGCATCGGTTCATTTTCCTGATTATAGTCCGAGGAATGTTCGGAATGGCTAACTTCGGTTTTGTCTCTGGCTTTCAGTCGTGTACCGGTTTCGATTTTGTATCTTCCCCATTCTGCCATATCGAAAAGACGGTGTGTCTGAATGTTCAACCTGCTGCGTTGCCATCGGGATTCGGGTTAAGTCGTTTACGCCAGTAAACACCTGTCTTATACTCTGTGCTATGCTTCTTGGTTACCCTGATGTGTGCCTAAAAAGGGATGTATCGAAACCTTTATATTCATGCTCCTTTTCTCGCCTCGGCATACTTCGAACAAGTCCGATTCTGCTCTCGGCTTATTGGAGACGTTCATTCCGATACATCCCTTTTTAGATTGGGGCTTTTGATCCTGCACCGGATTGGTGTCTTATACGAGTCCGATCATTCGTTCAGTGAGTTCCAGCCTTGTGCTTTGAGCTGGATTTCCGAACCGTCCCGGGTAATCATATAACAACCTAATTCGGGTTTGGTCACGTGCCCGATTACCTTTACGCCCGGTATTTGGCTCACTTCGTCGTGTTTTTCCAACGGCACGGTGAACAGCAGTTCGTAGTCTTCGCCTCCGTTGAGTGCGGCGGTCACTAAGTTCATGCCGAACTCTTCTGCCATGACTGCGGTTTGGTAGTCGATCGGAATACGGTCTTCATATATCCGGCATCCTGTACCGCTTTGTTTACTGATGTGCAGCAGTTCCGACGAAAGTCCGTCCGATACATCCATCATAGCGGTAGGGGTAATGCCTGCATTATCCAATGCGGCTATGATGTCTTTGCGGGCTTCGGGTTTCAACTGGCGTTCGAGCAGATACTCTTTGCCGTCGAATGCCGGTTTAAATTCCGCTTCGCCGGCAAACACGGCTTTTTCACGTTCCAAAAGCTGCAATCCCATATAAGCTGCGCCGAAGTCTCCGCTTACACAGATGAGGTCGTTCTCTTTCGCGCCGTTGCGATATACGATTTTCTCTTTTGCCGCTTCGCCGATGCAGGTGATACTGATTGTCAGTCCGGTCATCGAAGCCGATGTGTCGCCACCGACAAGGTCTACACCGTAGATGTCACAGGCAAGGCGTATGCCGGAATAGAGTTCTTCGAGATTTTCTACCGAAAAACGTTTCGACACCCCCAGCGATACGGTGATCTGCTTCGGGGTTCCGTTCATGGCGTATATATCCGAGAAGTTTACCACCGCCGATTTGTATCCGAGGTGTTTCAGCGGCACGTAGGTCAGGTCGAAATGCACGCCTTCGAACAACAGGTCGGTCGTTACCAGTACTTCTTTGTTTTCGTAGTGCAGTACGGCTGCGTCGTCGCCTACGCCTTTTCGGCTCGATTCGTTACGCAACGGTATCTCTTTGGTCAGATGTTCTATCAGTCCGAATTCGCCCAATGTGGCGATATCAGTCCTTTTGTTCGATTCCATATTTTCGATAGGTATGCCGAAGTCCACCTTCCCGATCCCGCCGGGACGGGGTAGGATAGTGGACTTCTTGTTTCGGTATTATGTATTAAAATTGTTCTACTAATTCGCGCATGATCTGCATCATCTTCGGCTGGGCTTTTTCAGCGGCACGTTGCACCTCTTCGTGCGAACATTTCTCCACAATGCCTTCTACTCCGAGATCGGTGATCACCGATACGGCGAATACGTCCATGCCGGCATGACGTGCGACGATTACTTCGGGCACGGTAGACATGCCCACGGCATCACCGCCGATGATGTGGAAGTAGCGGTATTCCGACGGAGTTTCGAATGTCGGACCTTGTGTACCTACGTATACACCTTGCTGTACTTTGATGCCGTTCTTTTCGGCTATTTGCAATGCTTTTTCGATCAATGTTTTCGAATAGGCTTCGCTCATGTCGGGGAAACGGACACCGAGTTCATTGAAGTTTTTACCGCGCAACGGGTGTTCGGGGAATAGGTTGATGTGGTCGCGGATAATCATGATGTCTCCTACTGCGAAGTTCGGATTCATACCTCCGGCAGCGTTCGATACGAACAGCGTTTTGATGCCCAGTTCTTTCATCACGCGCACGGGGAATGTCACCTGTTTCATGTCGTAGCCTTCGTAGTAGTGGAAACGTCCCTGCATAGCCAAAATATCTTTTTTGCCCAGCTTTCCGAAAATCAGTTTCCCGCTATGACCTTCGACGGTAGAAACCGGGAAGTTGGGGATTTCTGTATAAGGTATTTCTTTTTTGTCGGTTATGTGATCTGCCAATGCACCGAGGCCGGTACCGAGAATAACTGCCGTTTCGGGCATTACCGCCACTTTACTTTTCAAGTAGGCGGCTGTTTCTTTGATTTTTTCTATCATAGTTCTTCTTTTTTAGGTAGAATACAAATATAACAAAAGGTGAGAGCATAAAAAATAAACTCGTTTATTTTTTTATGCCCGATTCTCCCGATATGGGATAAAACCGAATCGTCGGAGACAATGTCGTGCCGGAATATTCTTTTTTCGTTTATGGGTTGTTGAGGGCATATTTCCGGTTGTGCTCCGGGATTCTACGCTCTTTTCCGATAGCTTGGCGTATCTGGTCGTCGAACGGCATGCCGTCGGCAGGAAACATCCGGGCTTCGATCGGCAATACGTATATCCGCGATTTCAATGCTTCGTCCAATGTCGTGTTGCCATACAGCCTTGCCGCATCTTTTTCGGTTGTAAGTATGTACCGGTGTGTCCCGCCCAAGCGGTCGAAGTGCAGTGCTATTTCTTCCAGATCTTTCGGCTCAAAGTCGTGATGATCGTCGAATGCGAGCATTTCGAATGCTATTTTATGCTGTTCGAGATATTCGCATATCGGTTGCGGGTTGGCGATGCCGGTGACGAGCAACAACTTCATGTCTTTGTTTTCAGACCACTCTAAGGTCGGGATTTCTGCTCGGTCGGCATATAAGGCTTTCGGTATTCCGTACTGAAAGCGGCTGAAATAGAGATGCTGGTTGGCCTCCGGATTCAACCGCATGGCGGTAATTCGCATATCTATCGGGGTGATGCTGTCCGGGCATTTGGTTACGACAATGATCTGTGCGCGTCTGGCACCCGAGCGGCTTTCGCGCAATCGTCCTACGGGCAGCAGTCTGTCTAAGTCGTAGGTACGGCGATAATCGGTAAGCAACACCGATACCGCCGGTTTCACGTAGCGGTGTTGGTATGCGTCGTCGAGCAGCACCAGATTCACGTCGGGGCGTAGTTGCCGCAATTTCCGTATGCCATGGCAACGGTCGGCATCTACGGCAACTGTGACGTGCGGAAATTTCCGGACGATCTGGTAAGGTTCGTCGCCGATTGTTTCGGCGGTAGCCTGTTCGTCGGCAAGCACAAATCCCTGTGTCTTCCGTTTATAGCCGCGGCTCAGCACGGCGATGTTGTATTGCGGCGACAGTAGCCGGATGAGATATTCCACGTGCGGTGTTTTGCCGGTTCCGCCCACAGCTAAGTTGCCGACCGATACGACCGGAATGTCGAACTCTTCCGATTTCAACAGATGCCAGTCGAACAGCCGGTTGCGCAGGGCAACGCCGGCTCCGTACAGCCAAGCGAACGGAGCCAAGGCGTAGTAAAGTTTAAATGGACGGTTTTTCGACATGGTGCATAACGGTTTAGCGGAGTTCGAATTCTTCCATCCGGCATTGGATCGGATCCATATCGCGTACCGCGCGTATGGTGCGATAATACTTATAATCGTTGCCCAAGTACGATTTCATGAATCGGGCTTCCATATTTCCGTTCAGTTCTTCCATGATCCGTTCAAACAGGTCTTTCTGTTTCGGATATACGACGGTCGAGTAGTTTTCGATTTCGGAGGCATCGGCTACCCAAGCTAAGGCTGCGTCCATTCCGCCCAATTCGTCTACCAGCCCGATCGTTTGTGCGGTGCGTCCGTCCCAGACCCTACCTTCGGCAATTTTCTTGATCGCCTCCGTCGTCATACCGCGACCTTCGGCACAACGGCTGACAAACAACTCATATCCGCGGTTTACATACGCTTGGAAATTCGCTTTTTCTTCGGCAGTCATTTTGCGGTTCAGCGATACGACTTGACTGAATTTATTGGTTTTCACGTTGTCGAAACGAAGTCCGATTTTATCTGTCAGCAACTCTTCTGCGCAAGGTATCATACCGAAGATACCGATAGAGCCGGTGAGAGTGGTAGGTTCGGCGAATATCCGGTCGGCGTTGCACGAGATGTAATAACCGCCCGAAGCGGCAAGGTCGCCCATAGATACGACTACCTTTTTCCCTTTGGCTTTGATCTCTTCGACAGCAGCCCATACCTGTTCCGATCCGAATGCACTGCCTCCGGGCGAATTGACCCGCAATACCACGGCTTTGATTTCTTTATCTTGGGCTATCTTTACAAGATCCTCTACCAGTTTCTGCGTATTGACGCCCGAACCGTCACTTCCGTCTATCTCGCCGACGGCATAGACGATGGCGATTTGGTCTTTGGCTTTTTTCTCTACCTGCGGAATCGAAATCACTTCCTTGACCGATGCCATTGCCAGCGATTTGTTTTCGTCGATCCCGAGCCGCATTTTCAGGAATGCCTCCATTTGCGGACGATACATCAATGCGTCGATCAAACCGTATCCGACTAATTTTTCGGCTTCGGTCGTCAGCATCATCGTATTGGCATATTCGTTTAGCTGTTCAGCCGACAAATGGCGGCTTTCGGCGATGCTGTTTACCATGTCGTTCCATATCGACTCGATGTAGATGTGGGTCTGTTCGCGGTTGGCTCGGCTCATTTCCGTAGCGATAAACGGTTCGACTGCCGATTTGTATGTACCCACCTTGAATATCTGCATTTCGATACCCGCTTTTTCCAACACTTTGGTGTAGAAAATATGTTCCGACGACAGACCGCAAAGCAGCAGCGAGCCGACCGGATTCAGTATTACACTGTCGGCGACCGATGCTAAGTAATATTCCGATTGCATCATGTTGTCGGAGTATGCATAAATGAATTTGCCGCTCTCCTTAAAGTCGATCAGAGCTTTACGTATTTCTCCCAGCGACGCGATGCCGGCAGACAAACCGTCGGTCTCGATGTATATACCCGATATGTTCGCATCGTCTTTGGCGATACGTATGGCTTTCTGTACATCGTCCAAGCCGATGGTATTGGTTTGCGATCCGAAGACGATGTTTTTATAGACCTCTTCGCTCCGTTCGGTCAGACTGCCCGACAAGTCGAGATGCAATATGGTATTGGGCTTTGCCGTATAGGTGCTCGACGACGAAGACAGAGAGATGCCCGCCAACGAGATCATCAATCCCGTAAAGAAGATAAATCCGGCGATCAATACGCCGAATACGCAGGCAAACATGGTGATAAAAAACTTTTTCATTGTATGTATAAAATTATTTGATATTCATTTTCGTGTGCGGGTATCCCGTTGCACTTCATTCCTGCAAATGTAATTTGATTTGCAACCCGAACCAAATTTCTCGGCTATTTATCTCGCTCATCCGTTCGATACTTTTGCGGCTGTGCGGGCATTTGTTGCCCGGCTACCGTTTGCAGATGTTCTTGAAATTGCAGTAAAGGCAATGCTTGCCGACCTCGGTCTGCGTGAAAGCCGTATTGGGATCGAATATTTCACATAAGCAGCGGTCCAGTTCCTGCATGAATTCATCTTTAAGCCGGTTGAAATCCGTAATTTCGGTTTGTCCCATCTGAATGATCGGTTTGAAATGATCGAACAGCGAACGCAGTCCATAGATAAATCCCTGTATCGGCATTTCATAACCCTTCTCCTGTTGGTACACGGCGCAATACAGAAATACCTGCATCACCGCTTTGTTCCGTTCGCTACGGCTTTTATCGAAAAGCGATTCGACCGATGGAAAGTTCGATTTGTCTTTTCCCGTCTTGTAGTCGATAATCCGCACCACACCGTTTTTTTCTTCCACCCGGTCGATATATCCTTTGATGCGTACCCGTTGTCCGGCGTTTCCGAACGGCATCTCTTCGTCGAGCAATTTTTCCGATTCCAAGTATGTGAACGGCGTGTTGCGTTTATCCTCTGACAATGTTTTTCGGACATATTTCCGGATGATCTCCGCCACCATGTAATCCTTCCCGGTAAGAGTTTCGGGATGCTTCCTCTTGAAAAAATTCTCGGCATACTCCCGTTCGATGAACGAAGTAAGCAACTCTTTCTCTTTCAGCACGGCATCGATCATGTCCGAAGTTACCGTCACCCTGTCGCTTTCACCTTTCATGCGGTCGTAGATATGCCGCATGACATTGTGGTATATAGTTCCGAACGTGCTGCTGTCGATATTCTCGTTCACCTCGTCCTCGTTGCCGATTCCCTCGACTTCCTGAAAATAAAACTGCAACGGGCAGTTGAGGTAGGTATTTATCGCGCTTGCCGACAAATGTCTTTCCCCGCCCGATAACCGTTCGTTCAACTTCCGCATGATTTCGTCCGTTTTCTCGATTTGCAGGGTCAAAGGCTTTTCCGTCCCGATATTGTACGAAAGCACTTTCTCATGTATTTCGTATCGGTAATGATATTTCAGTTGGTACACATATCGGCTCATTTCGCCCGATTGCAGTCCTTCGGTACGGCTGTCGTACAATAGAAACACCCGTTTGGCGCGACTGATCATCCGGTAAAAATAGTAAGCGTAGATACTGTCCTGATGCTCGGTCGTAGCCATGCCGAACCCCCGTCTCAAATTATAGGGAATGAACGTTCCCGCCACTTTCTTGACGGGGAATATATCCTCGTTCATCGACAGGATAATCAGGTTTTCGAAATCCAGCGCACGGGTTTCCAGCACGCCCATCACCTGTAATCCCGACAACGGTTCGCCGCGGAACGGAATAGAAATGCCGGCAGTCATTTTGCTCAACAGCCGGAAGTAGGTGGAGACGTCCATCTCCATGCCGTGCGAGGCGATCACATCGTTCAACCGGCGCACGGTGATATAGTAATGGTAGATAAATTCCCGTTCCACCTGTGAGAATCCGCAGGCAGGATCGTTCTCGTCCGTATCCTCCTCCCGGTTTTCTTTTTGCAGAAATTCGAGGATGTCGAGCAGATAGCCCGATGCGTCGGCAGGTGTAACGGCGCGGAACAGCACATCCATGAACGGATGCCGTTGCAGTTCCGATTTCTGTATATAGATACGATTGTTCCGGTTGATGTATTCGATGGTTTCCAGAGCTGTGCTGCCCAGCATGCGGGCTACTAACCGATGGCTTAGCAATTGCTTCACTTCCAGATGATAGAACAAGGCTTCCCCCTTTTGGTACCGGATGTGCCGTTGCATCTGATAGATCGCATCCATCAATGCGGCGATAGGCGTATGTTGCAACGTATATCCCATCGTTACGTTTATCGGGTCGATCTCTTCCGGTATAGAGTAGAGCACCGGCATCAACAGCTCTTCGTCGGGCAATACGATAGCGGTATTCAACGCCTTGTCGGGTTGGGGAATGTCGCCCGAAGCGATCAGTTCGTTCAATATCGCCATGCTCTGTTTTGCCTGACCGATAGCCGACGGGATAGCGAACAGTTCGATCTCCGGGCGCGATTGCAGCACCGATTCGCCGATATCCAGTTTCGACGGGAACAACCGCATGTTATCTTCCAGAAAATAGACGGCACGGTTGTATCGGTCGGGTTTCCCGTTCTGGAACAGAGTAGGGGCGAAATAATCCCAATAAAAGTCGCCGATACCGCTACGTTGCAACTGTTTCATCAATACACGTTCCGCTTCGGTGATCGCGTTGAACCCGATGAAAACCACCTGCTCGTATGGCAGGTCGAACGCTTCGTTAGCCTTTGCCCGTTCGGCGACATCGCGAAAAATCATACCCTCGTATGCCAGCCCCTGCTGTTTCAGCTCGGAACGCAGATCGTCGTATAACGGATACAGGATTTCCCATAGCGAAATGAACTCCTGCTTTTGCGGACTGTTCGTATCTGGAAAAAAGAAATGCCCCCAAAAACGTTTGATCACTTCGATCTGTTCTTCGGTCAGGTAAAACTCGTCGATCTCTTTCAGGTCGTGTATATTCGTAAACAACTGGGCGGCATCCACCATATACTTGTCCACATCGTCGAAATCGTTTAGCAGCATTTCGCCCCAGAACACGAAATCGTCGAACGGTTCGTCCGAGTTTTTACGCTCTTTATATATTCGGTAAAGCATGAACAGCAGGGCGATGCGGTCGATTTTCCGGTAGGGCGACAATTCGCCCATCAGATCGTTGATCGTTGTGATGTGGGGCGAGAACATCGCCTTTCCCGCTTCTTCCGCTAAGTACTTCTGAAAGAATATACCGCTGCGTCGGTTCGGGAAAACGAATGCAAGGCGGGTGATCGCTGTACCGTATTTGCGGTAAAACGTACGGGCAATCTTTTTTAGAAAAGGCTCCATGCTCTGTGTCGTTGGTTTATAACACAAAGTTACTCAATCTTAGGGAGACTTTGGCGTCTTTTTTATGTAGCGGATAAATTTTTTTATTTAAAACTTTTAGTTTTCAATAAATGCTTCGCTTCGGCATAACCGGTTCAAGTTTTCACTTGACCGCTTCTGCTCTCGGCTTGCAGTTTATTTTATGGATTTCTTGTTCTCTTTCGGGAAGCAGAACGAGCCAGTTGTATCTTCTTATAGGAATTTTGTATTATACTTTGACTTTGTTTCGGGTAGTAGTCTCGTTATTTTTCATTAACTTTGGAATAATCTTATAACCTTTTTGTTTATAAGCGGTTCTGCAGATAAGATAAAAATGAGGTAATGATTTGGCAACCGTACCTATTTCCGTGCTTTGCTGTGAGTTGCTTTCATTGTTACTCGTCTTGACACAAAGGTACGAAGATTTTTCTATTCACACACAATCTTCAAAGAAAAAAGAGTGAGAAAAGTGTTACTTACAAATCAATATCAATATAAGATATTTATTATGTATATTTGAATTTAGTTGCTCGTATCTTGTTATATAGTAACATTATTGATTAGCTAATGATTTTTATTGTTTACATACCATTTAACAGTTTCATTTAATCCTTCTTGAAAAGAAACCAATGGGGAATAACCCAATAGCTGCTTTGCCTTATCTATTGAAGCAAAAGAGTGGGATATATCACCAAGTCTATTTGCCCCATAAATAGGATTTATATCGGAAATTGAAAAATCGTATTGAACCAAACATGATTTTATCTCATTTGCTAACTTGTTGATGCTTGTTCGCCCTCCACCCGCAGTGTTGTAGATTTGGTTTACCGCTTGAGTGTTTGTTGTATTTAATGCAAGCATGTTCATATGAAGCACATTGTCAATGTAAGTAAAATCTCTAGTGTTCAATCCATCACCATTTATCTTTGGCTGCTTGTGATTTAGAAATTGCTTTATAAACAATGGTATTACAGCAGCATACATACTGTTGGGATCTTGTCTTCTTCCAAACACATTAAAATATCGCAGTCCTATATATTCTATTCCATAGGTTTTAGCAAATACATCAGCATATAACTCATCAACATATTTAGTCAATGCATATGGGGATAAAGGTTTTCCGATGTTATCTTCCTTTTTGGGCAAATCAGTATTATCACCATAGGTGGAGCTACTAGCTGCAAATATGAATCTTCTTATATTGCTGTCTCGGGCTGCTACTAACATATTTAGGAATCCTCCAATATTTACATCATTAGTAGTTATTGGGTCATTGATACTTCTTGGTATGCTTCCAAGTGCTGCTTCATGAAGAACATATTGAACTCCGTTGACAGCTCTTACGCAAGTCTCGAAATTACGTATATCGCCTTCTATTAGCTTAAAATTTAGTGGATAACTATCAATGAGGTGCTGAATATTACTCATGTGCCCAGTTGAAAAATTATCAAGGCATACAACATCATATCCATTGAGAACTAGATGTTCACAGAGATTTGACCCAATAAAACCAGCGCCACCAGTTACTAATATTTTTTCCATAAAATCTCAATTTCAAAACCACTCACTAATATCTCTCTTAGAAACGCCCCAAGGAATTTTTTCCTCTTGATTAGGCAAACAATACCTACAACAAGGGATGGGACGATTTAGAAACTCAACAATTTCTTCAATATCTTTTGCTTTAAAAATGTCAATTGAATTTTTATCAGATGTATCAAACACATCTGATTTATAATATTGTTGAAAGTATTTTGCCTTAAATGGTACAATGCACGATGATAGTCTGCCATTTTCAAGCACTATACAACGAGCCTTCCAGAAGCAGTTGTTGAAATTTTCTTTAACGTCCTGACTTCCACTCAAGTCTCTTCTGTTTTTGAACCAGTTTTTATTTTCCTCACCTTGAGATTTAATTAAATATAACTTCGTGCCGTACAACTTGACTTTGCGATTGATTTCATCCCAATTCAAGTCAATAGGATACATAGTGATACTTATTATCGTATCTGTTTCAGCGCATAATTGATAGAACTCATCAGACATTGAACTTAAAAGCACCCCATTAGTACATAAGTATTTTTCTCCAGTCACATATTTTGCTGTTAAGAAGATAAAATCATATAGGCGAGGGTGTAAAAGTGATTCACCACCCATTAGTTCAAAACAATGAATATGACCATGAAGCAACTCATGAAGACGTTTCAAGTCTCTCTCAAAAGTATTTATATCCAGAAATCCTTTTGGAGCCAATGGGGAGAAATGACCGCAGCATTTACAGTTTAGATTGCAATGGTCAACTATATCTACGATAAATCGAATTTTTTCTTTTTCTACAATCATATACTTAGTCAGATAAGTATTGTATTTATACTTATGTCATCATTAGATGTATCTATTAGGGAAAAACCTTCTTCGCCACAGGCTATTTCAAACTTTGGTAATTTCGGCGAAAACGCAAATCCTATAGAAGGAGAACAATTGTATATTATGTCTTCAAATGTTCTAAATGATGCATAGTGAGAATGTCCATATAGCACTAATTTAACATTATGAAAATGTTCTATGATTTTCTTAAAGTGGGATTTATTATCAAGAAGTTTTCTATTAAGCCAACCATCTTGTTCAACCGGAGGATGGTGAAGGACGATGGCCACCGGACCATCACATGATTTTAGTAGCCTCATAAGGACATCAGGATTGAAATAGCCTTTTGACATATCTGGTACTGCTGAATTGAGCATTATAAAATCCCATCCACAGATCTCAAACTTTTCGTTAATTTTATAGTGGTATGGTTTATATCCTCGATAAAACATCTCTAAGTTATCGTGATTACCTGGGCAACAATAAGTCGGCACACCGATTTCTTCAAAAGCTCTATCAATACATTCATAAGTCCATTTACTGCCATCGTTAGACAAATCTCCACTTACTATAATGCCATCAAGACCATCCATTTCTTTTATCTTGTGGATGGCTTTCTGAAAATGTTCAAGGGTATTAACGCCCCATATTTCGGTACCATTTTCAGTAAGGTGAATATCACTAATATGCACTATCCTCATAAATGCAATATACTTTTAATAGCTTCATCATTTCCAGGAAGCATAGGCTCACCTTTTTTTACCTGCATCATTTTTTGACAAAGGTCGGCAAAGGCTACTGGACTAATATCATTATTTGCGACTACAATTGTAGAAATATTCAAATCGTTGATGTTGTTAGTTTGTTCAATTTTTCTATATGAACAGCCCGAAACGAATGATATAGCAGGGATGCCAAGATATGCAAGTTCACTTAAAGTGTTACGCCCTGACCGTGTAATTACAAGCCCTGCGTTACAGTAATACTGTTCGGCAGGTATAATTTCGTCGTGAAGCACAACATTTTCGGAGCTGCTATTTCGATTCAAAACATTGAATATATTTGGGCTTGAACAAACTATATGCATCGTATATTGCGGAAGTAATGAGGCAACTTTTTGACAAAGTTGTCCGATTGTAATTGTTGAATCAACAAACAGCTGTCCCACATTAACCGTACCTCCACCAAGTACACAGTATATGTTATTGGTAGGAACATTCTTGACACCAATTATTTCAGAACGAATAATTGTGTTTATTGACAGAAACTTATTGTATCTCGAATCCTTATCTATACGTCTTATTCCATGGACTATTGCCAAGTCGCTCAATGAGTAAAATTCATTAAAAAAGTCCATAGCCTCTTTGTTATTATTAGGATTAACAACATCGGCAGGATTAAGCAATGCAACAACCTTTATGCTCGGATGTGAAATCTTAATTGACTTTATCATCAAGGGCTCGCCATCAACAACAATCAAATCCGGGGTGAACTCTCTAATGCAATTATGGATATATACACCCATTTTATTTGTAGGCAATAAACCTATTGAACAATAATCCATAGGGGTTACCTCATTCAAATTATTATAACCACGAGAATTTAAATACTTATTACCTTGTAGATAACTAATGATTTTAACATCATAGTCATAGCTGTCTCGTAATGTTTCTAAGATAGAAACCCCCGACACAACTCTTCCAAGTCCGGGGAAACCTCTAAGTATGCCTAATATCTTTTTCATGATTCTACAGTTAAAATCTTATAGATTTCCGAGATTGAGTACCTTCTTAATTGATAAGTATCGGCAGACAATGATGTACCTCCTTGATTAACAGCAAAAGCATATCTGTAATAAGATGAGACACATTGTTGGATGTAGGCATTGTTTGCTCCATAAGGATAAGCAAAACAGTCAGACGGGCCAAATAGACTATCTATCTGTTCTTTAGATTGTTGAATTTCATATTCCAATTCAATGTCTGTCAATTTCAAGAAGTTATAATGATGCACCCCATGTGAGGCAATCTCCCATCCTTGATTATTCAAGGCTGAAAGCTCATCCATGTTGAGATGCATTCTCATCTTGGAGTCTTTATTATTCCATTTATTGTCATAGCCGATTAAAGATGTGCAGACAAAAACAGTTGCGTTAAAACCATATTTAGACAATATTGGTAAAGCGTGACTATATAATCCGGCATATCCATCATCAAATGTGCAGATAATCCAAGATTGTCGTTCCTTTGGAGGCATCGACAAGTAATACCTCATCGAGCACAACCCCATACCATGATTATATATGAAATCTACGAACTGCCTGAATACATCTATCGGTGTAGTGATACTGTCATACACCTCTCCTTGAACATCATGTAAACCAACAGAAAGGATATTATCGCCATCAAAAGCACAATACACTTCTTTCGATGGTGACTCAAGCAATTTATACCATAAATTTTTAATGGTATTAGAATCAGACGATTTCAGAAGGTTATCTCGAAGTTGCTCGCTTCTGAGCGCAAGTTTTTTATCGTTTAGTAAAGCTAGGACTCCTTTTAGCATAGAAGCTGGGGTATTATCATCAAAGAAGTACTCGGGGAAATCGCAATGCAACTTCTCAAAGATATAACCAGTTCTGGTACTAATAAAGCTTATGCCATTCTCTAATGACTCTATGACGGAATTGGGATGACCTTCACAAACAGATGCTTGAACGTACAAATCCCAATCCCTCATTAACAATGAAAGTTCAGGTCTGCTGATACGTCCATGAAAAGTTATATGGTCTGAGATTTCAAAGTTGTTTATAATCTTTACATACGACTCATATAAATCCGCATCAATTTCACCGACTAATTCTAAATTGATATCAATACCACTTTCCTTTGCAAGTTTCACCAATGAAAGAAGGTTTGCGACTCCCTTCTTTTCATTTAAATGAGTGGATGCAGTTCCAATTACAATGGTCGAATTTTGTTTCTCCATAAATGTTACGTCCCCACCGCCAACAATAGAGTTAGGGATCAACACGCATTTAATGCAAAGAGACTTATCAATCAAACGTAAGTTTTCTATCATTTCTCTGGATAGACAAACTACTTTATGGGAATGGATTGCCGACTCTTTTAAATAGAATGTTTCAATGGGTGACCATTTTGCCAGATTTACATCAGTGCCACGTAGACAAAGAATGAAAGATGAATTTATTCTTTGAGACAGAATAGAGGCATAATAACCGTTAAAACCTCCTCCAAATGCGATAACATAGTCAATGTCCTTATCTTTATATTGATAAGCATCTATCTTCAAATCATTTTCATGTCTAATCGCACTCGCCAATTCTTGATTATATCCACCATCAGCTACTAACACCTGTGGATTCTTCGGGTTGACAATTTGTACTGAATACCTTTCGCTTAAGTAATTAAATACACGCTCAGAAGAAAGCGAGAGCCCTCCTCCATTACTCCCAAATTCCGATGTAACGAACAAGATTTTCATACTTTCTCAATCAAATATAATGTTTTGCTCTTTTTGTTGATGGGATATTTATACGTTTCCCATGATGAAATCTTATATTTTGGGAACATAGACTCTACATCTTCTTTGGATAGACGTATATGTTTCGGGAATTGAGCATTATCTCGTGTGTATGACGAGTCAATAACCTCCATAATGAAATATTGCGGCTTTCCTGCATGATTATAATAATCAAGCATTAAAGTCATATACTCATCTTTTGAATCTGCAAGATCAGCGTATGCGCAGTTTACCATTAAAAGTAAATCACTCTCATAGAAAGTAGCCTCAGGGTAATCTTGATTATTGACAATATTGCCACGATTAAAAAGGTCGTCAAGACGGCGAACAGTCCTTTCGCATATTTCAGGATTTTTCTCAAAAGATATGACTTTGTCAAAGCCCAAATAGCATGGGATTGTGGTTACATCTCCAAGTCCACATCCAATTTCGATAATGCGTAGTTTTCTATCCAACTTTTCTAAAATCGAATAGACTACCTGCCAATATCGAGGGAACTCATCTTCACAGTATTGCTTACTCCAAGGAGCGACTTCCATGTCATCTAAATGGTTCAAATTATAATATCTTAGCAATGATTGAAGTTCTTCCATAAGTTGTTGAGCTGAGCTATTATTACATCATTTGAGTCGGCTAAGTCGATGGTATCTGTTGGCGAGCCTAAAATGCAAGCCTGAACTTCCATATTTGGCTGTATTCGTAATTCACCATAATTACGGCATCGATTTATATCTTTAGTAAAACACGGGGCATCAATATAAAGCACCGTGGTTATCTTTCCGTTCTTTTCGATATACCATTTGAGCGCACCATTATTTTTGTCAATGCTTTTGACAGCAATGGCATCAAGCATCGGCCGGATATGGTTTAGGAACTGATTACTGCCACTTAAGCCGATTTGCGGCAATAACTTTAATGGCAATCCACGTTCTAAAGCAAAGTCAATCAATGTGGAAATTGAGCTAAAATCATCTGACTGTACGACAGTATTAAGACCCACTTGAATATTTTCGGCACACAGCAGATCTATATTGGTGAGTATTCTATCAAGATTACCAGTAACTGTACTCCGTTTGAATGCCTCGGCTGTTGCAAAAGGGAATTGAATGTTGAATTTTATTCTTGTTCCGCTTAACACGCTTATATGTTCAGGTTTAATGAGCGATAAATTGGTGGCACAACTTATGTCGCAATCCAGATTATCATTGATATATAAAATCATATCTACAATATCTTCGTTCAAGAACGGCTCTCCACCGCTAATGTTAAACTCAGATATGGGTTGGTTAGAAAGAATATCTACCAATCTCCTAAAAGATTGCAGCGACATCCGTTCTTTAGTCGTTGTCTTGTCTTGCCCCTCATTGTGACAAAAGGGGCACTTATAGTTGCAATAGTTAGAAACCAAGACTCTTACTTTGTCCCATTGAAGTTTTTTCATATTATCCTAAAATGATTTTAGCATTATAATAAGTTTCTAACAGAGTCTTATGCTCTCCTAAAAGATCGAGTCCATCAATATTATACATCTCTTCCGGCACTATCATTACATCATTTCTATCAGGATTAAACTGAGCACGTATATCCTGATGATTTAATAGACCGGCAACAGAGACTGAGCCTCCATACAAATGATTCTCGATAAGATTCGTTTTTACATTAGGCATTCCCATAAACGCCCTTGTAAAATAGTCATATCCCGAGAGTGGGCATATAAGATTTACAAATGTTCCTTCCGGCAAAGATGAAATAATATCTCTTTGTCGAGCTATTCGTTGATCAGCATCAATAAAGTATTCATTGTTGCCGCCCCTAAAAACATCTTTGAGGATAGGGACAGTAAATACGACATCAGGATAGTTTTGTTTTACCCAAGAGATACATTCTTCATATTTGTCAATGCAAGTCTGTGACAATTCTTTCAGACGAGGTTGTGAAGTTGCAGTGTGTTCCACCCGTCTCACCAAAATTTGGCGGACACGTTTATTTACTTCAAGTTTATGAAGCAGCTCCAAATCCTTCTTTACTTCGTCAAGATTCCCAGTAAACATAAGTGTACATTTGTTCAACGGAGCATATTTCAGTAGATACATTGTCCGTTCCCGTTCTGAACGTGGAATTATTTTCTCACGTTGCTCTTGCATAGTTATTAACGACAAGTCAATACCAAAATTTGGAATAGAGTTCAGAAAATCCATTTTATCCTCTCTAATGTATGCCCCGGTTGTCACTGTCGTAATCTTTTTTGTCGGAAAATGTTCGGAAGCTATCTTTATGAAATCATAAATCTTCGGATGTAGAAATGGGTCTGTATGTGGAGCGACCAAAACGCCTGCTCCAAGACGGACATAGTTGACATTTGGATTGATGTATTCAAACCCTTTTAGCAAGTCCTCTCGGTCAATAGGCGGTATCTTTGGATAGTGCCCAAGATAAGAGTCTGTATGTACTTTACAGAACACACATCCAATTCCACAATATTGGCTTAGAATTGGAATGTTACCGAATGTGGCTATTTCCATGCGAAACGCATCAAATTGTTCTTGATTTAGTACCATAATTATTTCTTTTTACAAATATACAAATCTTCTAATGGATTTAAACCATTTTTATTATACCGTGCCGAAATGTTATAGACATCAACTACAAATCCAACACTTGTAAGAAGCTTGACATATTCTTTGTCATTATAGATTCTTTCATGGTAGCCATACCCATAAACAACTTCTCGTTCTTCTTTTGTGTAAACATTTGGATATTCTACAGTTTTAGATATTTTTGTAATTGGAACCTGTAATATTGCTTTGCCTCCAGTTTTTAAAATGCGTAAAATCTCCATCAATGCTGTTTTGTCCTCTTTAATGTCACATATCACATGATTACAAATTATATAATCGAATTGATTGTTGCAGAACTCTGTTTGTCTTATATCCACAAATTGAACTTTACCTATAAATTTCTGGTTTTGTAAGAACGCATCTCCTGCAATGTACTTATCAGAAATGGATTGAAGCCATATTTGCAGATTACTCTCAGGAGCTATGTGCAATATACTAGACCTTTTGTTTTTTCTACTTCTTTCAAATAAGTATATACAAGTCTTTCTTTATCTGAGGACTTACATTTAGGACATCTTGCAGCTCTTCTTCCCGCACCAATAACTTGAAGAGTCCGAAGCACAGGAAATCTATCTGCACCCATTAAATCCAATGAACCATTGTAGCCACAAAAAGGACAACTAAAAGGTGAAATATTTCCAGATTCAATGACATTACCCAATAATAAGTTCTCCATATCTAAAATGTGTTATAATCTTGAAAATCATTGCACCGCTCACATAATCCTATGCGTTTGTTGTCAAGCAGCGATAGTCTTATAGTATTTAGTTCTGGATTGTTCCAGCAATCTATAAGGTTGTTTGTCATAACATTTCCAAAACTTGTTTTGTACATGAAATCATCACAGCACAGCAACACATCGCCATTGTAAGCAATGGTTAGTTTACGGAAAGGATAGTTGCAGAAGCCTAAATTTCCCTTACTGAAAGTCTGCGGGATATTCCCTGCATAATTTGGCAATGGTTCATCAAATCTTCTGCGTTTGAAACTCACTTTTGGATTGTTCCAGTATGCAACATAGATAGGTTCAAGACAAGCAGACCATTTTTCTGGATATTTGTCCCTATCTCCCCGATAGTCATTGATGTTTATATTATCCAATCCTAATCTAAAAAGCCTGTCAACCAATTCAACAGTCAACAATCTGCCATTAGTAGTTATGTCGAGGAACAAACGCTGTGATTTTGCTTTGGCAAAGACAATCATGTCTTCCAGCCTGTCATCTAATAAAGGTTCGTTGGAAAGCATTAGAGCGACACGACCATTATAGTTTATCTCACATAGTTGGTCTATGATGGTCGTATAGCATTTCCATTTCATAATACCCAATGTTTTTTTGTTGAAAGCATGTGGGCAAAACGGACAATGATTATTGCAATCAGTCCTTGTCTCTATTAGGACTTGCTGAAACACAGGAAAATGGCTATGCTCTACATAGAATTTTCTCAAGAAGTCTATGTCTGATTCATGCATTTCTGTGTCTCTAATGGAGTTGTTGTTTATTTGTTGAATCATAACAAGTCTTTTAGTTTAATAAATGTAGCATCGGCGAATCCCATTTCGTTAAAAACATTGTGGTTCACCAGTTGTACTACTAAATCGTAATCTGTCTGCACTTCTTCTTTGGAATGAATAATCGAAATTCCATAATCTTTGCTTACTTTCTTTGTGTCCACCAGCGGGTCGAAACAATCAACAACGAGACAGTGTTGTTTGAGTTCATTGTAAACATCTGCCACTTTTGTATTTCTGCAATCCGGAGTGTTTGCTTTATAAGAAAAGCCTAACAACAAAATACGCTGTGCGTTTATAAACACAGCATAGTCCTTAATTCGAGTGGCAACCTTTTTAGACTCTGCCTCATTTATATGCCGAGCTGTCTGTACCAAATTCAACGATTGTTTTTTGTCTTTTGCACGTTTCATAAGGTAATAGGTATCAACACCAATGCAATGACCACCCACCAATCCAGGATAGACCTTTGCAAAGTTCCATTTACTTGCAGCACATTCTGTGACTTCATTGATATTTATTCCCTCTGATTTACAGAAATCCGCATATTCATTTGCCAATGCAATTAAGACATCACGTTGCACATTTTCATACATTTTTGCCGTTTCAGCTATTTTTATACTTGATGCCTCTATTACAGGCGCATCAAGAATAGTTGAATAAATATCTCTCATAACATTTAAAGATTCTATATTTGATGCAGAAATGATTTTGGGAGTGGATACTATCCTATGACAATCATCCCCCACGTTAATTCGTTCAGGTGAATATCCGACTGAAAAATCCTCATTAACTTTCATCATAGAATATTTTTCCAAAATAGGTATACATAATTCTTCGGTTGCTCCGGGAAATACTGTTGATTCAAAAATCACAATATCACCACGTTTTAAAATTTCACCAAGCGACTTACAAACGTTCTTCAATGGTTCTAATTCTGGAAGTTTATTTTCATCAATACCCGTTGGAATACAAACAAAGAATACATTGCATTCCGTCAAATCTGAATATGTGGAAGTTAATAAACTTCGTTGTAATGCCATTCTTATGTTATGCTGATTTTCACATTCTCGATAATCAATTCCATCTTTCAATTGAGTAACACGAACCGTATCCTTGTCTATACCAATACAAGGGAAGTACTTGGATAAAAGACAAAGTAAGGGTAACCCAACGTATCCTAATCCAATAACGGCTATATTTATTTCCTTTTTCATTCCAATGCTTTTGCCTTATGATTGATATTCATTTAATATTGTCCATATTTTGTAAGAGTTTCACGCAATGTCTTTAAACACTAAAAACATTTAGTCTAAGTGTAAAACACAAAGCGTGAACTGTTTTGCCACACTTAACTTGAAGGTCGTAGGAAACCTTGGATACAGATGTAACAATAGCAGCCCACGCTATAGCGTGAGAACCACTATGCTATCCTTGTATCCAATTTGAAAATTTCCTACGTTTTCAAGCACAAGATGAGCATAACACTTCTTTCTTTTCTAATATGTCTTGGAAAGAGTTGCCTCAATCCATTTGCAAAATTACAAAAAAGCCGCAATAAATCATCTCAATACAGGCGAATTATTACGACCTATTCATTGAAATAGAATATCCTGACTTTATAGTCTTAATCCTTTTTTTCGCTTCTTCTTCCTGCGCAACATTTCCGCCATCTCCAGATTGGCTTCCGCATCGGTGGCGTTACAAGATGAACCGTGACCGTTTAGCAATCCTAATGAACCGCTGACAAGTTCACCTCTTGCAGTATCGGAAGTTGCGTTTGGCGTATCTGTTGTACAGACTTTCGGTATCAGATTCATACGTTCCCCATACCTGTTGCGCTGTAAGGCAGCATCAATCTTGGAATAACTGAAACGCCTGTCCACCTTGGAGCCGTTGAAATGGTAGCCATTCTTGGAGAATACCACACCCTGTATTTCGTCCGTCTGTCCTCTGTGACTGAAATGCACTTCCGCTCCTTGCCGTTTCAGATTGGCGACAAGCACGTTCCAGTTTCCACATCTGCCGACCTCCGTTTTAAGGATGTCGTAAAGCTCGTACTTTGTCTTATCCGGCTCTTTCAGTCGGTTACGTTTGACATTCTCCTTGCCGTTTGCCATGTGCAAGCCGTATTTCAAGGTAAGTTCCTTGCAGATACGGGTGTTGCGTAGACGCTCGTGCTTGTCGGATATGGTATTGCCGTTGTTGTCTATGCGGTTGAAGGCGATATGCACGTGCGGATGCTCCTTGTCGAAGTGCCGAGCAATGAAGAACTGAGTGTTCCGTATGCCCATCCGTTCCATATATTCAAGGGCGATACCAGCCATAGTACGATTCGTCAAACGTTGTTCATCCTCTTTTGAGAAACTCAATGCGATATGTCCGACAGGCTTCGCCACCTTGTCGTTTACCCGTGACTGGGCATTGAAACTCATGGCAATGGTTTCTTTGTCCTCCATGAACAAGCCCTCGTATGCGACAACTTGGGCATTTTTGTTCTTGTCAAGGATATAATCCACCACACCCTTAAAGTCGCTTCCCTTTACGATTTTCGCCATCATATACCTATCTTGGTTAAGAGTTCGTGAATCCTTGCCACCGCCACCTTGCAGTCCCACCTTTCATCGTGAAAGCCTCCGGCGTTTGCCTTGTGCGCAAGCTGGTTGAGATTGTTCGCCATACCACAGAGCTGGCGGATGTATCCAGCATGTTCCTCCGACAGCCGTTCTTTCACATGACCGTTGCGGAAACATTCCCTCATATATTCACTTGGTGATACTCCAGCCTCATGCGCCCGTGTCAGCAGACGGTAGTAGTCGGCTGTCGCCATCTTCACCGCGACACGGTATTTCAATTTCTCGGTCGCTTCTTTCTTGGGGCGACCTCCCTTGTTACGTTCCTTGTCCTGTTCCATATTTCACTTCTTTTAATTCTGTTACTGATTATACTGTATAGACCAACGGGATTCCTCCTTCCGAAACTTTGGAAGTGGGTAGCAAGCGGTTTCGGTACACCCGAAACACAAACTTGCTACCTCCCAATCCTTCATGGATAAGTTTTGAGCATCTCCTGTTTTTCTTGTTCGGAATGTCATAATCCTAACCCTTTCCTCTTGGGTTTTACGATGGCTCGTGGAGGCGGATTAACAACTAAATTTTGCCGCCTATCACACAGAAAATCGTTCAGATCTTTATGCCCGTTGTAGTTGTCGGAGAAGTCTCGGATACGTCCGCTGAACTCTCTTGCCAAATCCAAGTATGCATTTCTTCCTGCCTCGTCATTGTCAAGTAGGCAGTGGATGCGCTCGTACCCGTGCAGCACATCTATGGTTTTGGAAACATTGGCAACCGAATTGAGGATGACATAATCCTGCCCGTCAAGGTCAGGCATGGTCGGGCAGTTCTTCATCCGCAACGTGAGGAATGACAGGTAGTCCATCATACCCTCGAACACGAGACATTTCTCTCTCGGTTCTCCCTGCTGACGGATGTGGCTGATGTCCTTAGGTACAATGTAGCCCTTGAAGAATTGGTTGCGCACTTCATATCCTCCTGCCATATTCGGGAAGCCGATGGCGAAGTAAGGCTTGTCGTTATGGATGAAGTGCAGTTCCTTACATTCCAATCTTGCCAAACCTGTGTTTATGCCCCTTTCCTGCAAGTAGCGGAGCAACGCAGGATGGGTAAGTTCTCCTACCTCCAACTGTTGGAAACTCGGTTCAAATGACTGCTGGCGAAAAGAGAAAGATACGGGACGGATGTGCGGTACTCGCTCCGCTATCTTGTTTAGCAGATAAGGTACATAGTCGGTTGCGTATAGTTCCTCTGCCAACGCAATGATGTTACCGCCTTTGCCAAGCCCGTAATCGAACCACAGGTTGCGGTCGGTGTTCACCTTGAACGAGGCTTCCGTTTCCTCCCGGAACGGGGATTTATACCAAAGGCTGTTGCCTTGTTGTTTGATGGGCGAGTAGCCCAAACTTTGCAGATAGTCTGCAATGCGAATGTTCTTTACTTCTTGTATGTTCATATTTCTATGGTTTGATGATAATTGTAAAACCGATGAATTGATGAATGCGTATGCCAAACTATTGGATGGCAATCTTATACGTTCTCATCATTGTTTCATCAAAGCACTTACCAAAAGAGAAAATCATCATCTGCCTTATTAGGCATGGTCTGTCTGACCTGTTTTCTCTTTTCATCAGTAAGTTGTATTTGATGAATGCTTGATGAGGATGCAAACCTTTATCTATCAGTGTAGTTATATATCTGTTCATCATTTCATCAAAATAATCAGAGTGCTGCCAATTGTTCTCTTGTTATGGTATAGAACCGCCCTATCCTCCGTATGGGAGAGTAGCGGCATTCTCGGGTATAGTCCACTTGATAGGTGGAGTAGGTAAGTGTATTCGGTGCAGGAGTTAGTTTCCAACATTCCTGCAAAACCTTACGTACTTGATGCTTCTCCACCTTTACCTGCGAGTGTATCAGCAAAAGAAGAAGGTCGTTATAGCAAAATGAGAAAGTATCAGTACCTGTACTGTCCATGATGTCAAGGACAAGTTCGTGCATCTCTATCTCCAGCCGGTTACGGTTGCTGCGGATAATCTTCTGCAAGGCTTCTGTATGCAGCGATGTGGGGTTGAACCATATCCGGCTTTCCTTTTCGGTGGACAGCTGTCTGTGTTGCAGGAAATGGAGAAAGGCGGGTATCTCCGTATTCAGTTTTTGCGGAAAGTCGGTAATAACTCTGATATTAAGTTGTTTAGCGTCATTTCTCCCGCTTTTCGAGGTTATTCCAGAGATTTTTGTAATTTTGTCATCGTACTTGGGTACGATTGAATAGCTCTGTTTTATTATGCAGATAAACTGCAAGTCGAGAGTAGAAGCCATTCAGCGAAAATTTGAATGGATCATACAGAGGAACAGTGTTTGTTGAATGTCTTATAAACAGAATAAAAACAATGAATAGAAGAATTATTGTTGCTGCAATGGCGGCAGTTGTATGGCTGACATCTTGTCAAGTCGCGCAAAAGAATGTATCGCTTTCGATGATCGAAGGAGAATGGAACATAACAGAAGTCAATAATTCGGCGGTTAAAACACAACCATGCCCGTATATCGGCTTCGATCTCCAAGACAACCGTGTATACGGTAACTCCGGCTGCAACGGATTTATGGGGAGCTTCAATTTCGAAGGAAAGGAAGGCAAAATAGATTTGGGACAAATGGCTTCGACCTTGATGGCTTGCCCCGATATGGAGCTGGAACAAAATGTTCTCCAAGCATTGGGTGCGGTGAAAGGTTTCAGTTTCATAGACAATGAGCATTTTATACTTTGTGACAAGGACAAAAAGCCGCTTCTGCAATTGGAGAAACGCTTTTGCATTGTCCCGTTTTCTGACATTGAGGGGGAATGGCGTATCGTTACCGTATTTGGCGAAAAAATTCCTGCCATGCCCCAAGCACCATTCGTAAACTTCGATACGGAAAACAATCGTATATTTGCATTTGCAGGATGCAACCGCCTTTCGGGAAATTGCCAAGGTGGAGAAAAGGTAAATACGCTTACCTTCTTGGATGTCGTATCTACCCGAATGGCGTGTCCGGATATGACAACCGAACAGAATGTACTTGCAGCATTAGCACAGGTACGTAGTTTCGGCATTTCGCTCAATGGCAATTTGTTGCTCTTTTCTGCCGGAGGAAATGCGGTTATGGAACTTATGCGCAATAAATGAGATATAGACCGATTATTTTCTAATGATTGCTTCGATGAGAAAAATCTTGTTGTTTTTGATTGCCCTTTCTCTTTTTGCATCTTGCAGTACGAAATATACGGAGAAAGAACTTGAAGGTTTGTGGGTAGAGCCTATACCCGGCATGGATAAAGTGCAAGGTATTGCATTGAAAGAGGGGGGTGTGGCATATTCTATCAATATGGCAACTTTGTTGTACGACCGTTGGGAATGTAATGGCGACCAATTGATCCTTACCGGAAAAAGTGTCGGAAACAGAACCGAGATCGGTTTTACCGATACGTTGAAGATTGAAAGTGTATCGGCTGATAGCTTGATTCTTATGCGGGGTGAGATGCGCATCGCTTACAGAAAATCCATTGAAGATTGTGGTTTTTCCGCTTTCCCCGGAAAGAAAATGCATGGAACTATCACGTTTGCCCCTGAGGTTCGTACATTCCGTCCCGAAGGCACAACGACCGATTATTGGATAATTGACAAATCCGGATATTTGCAGGAAAAATATAAGGAAGCCAATCTCGCCGAATGGAAGGTCGAAGCCGATTTGGAGTTGAAAGAGATTACCAATCCGGCAGCAGAATTTGCCCGGAATTATGCCGGTACTTACGAGGTTGTGAGAGTGATCGGATTGGACGAACACAAATAACGAAATAGGCTGTTGGGGTCTATGATGGGAAACCCAAAAGTAAAGACCTCCAAGAAAAATTCTAATGGGCTGTTTCGAAATGAAGTGAACTGCCCCCAAAAAAGTTAGACAAAAAACTTTTTGGGGGCAGTTCATTTTCGATGCAGTCCCTTGTCAGCGCGTTAGAATGTCTAAGATGCAAGGCGTAGAAGATGAGGGCGACAGGAGTTTACTGACGGAAACGACTTAGCCCGAATTCCGACGGCAACACGACCGGTTGGACATTATGCACACCGTCTTTCGGTTATTTGGGGCTGACGAGGGAACTATTCGTATAGACCGAAGTTTTTATGATCGAGCATATATTTTATGCGAATGTTAAGCCAACTCTTTAAGGTATTGAAGTTATTGCGGAATTCCCATGAACTTACGGACTTGAATTCTGGTATTGAGGTATCGTCATCCCATAGCAACCCGTTTTCTTTGGCAGATGGCTCTATGAGAGTAGCATACTCTTCCATATAGTTTTTGAGTTGAGGATAGTCCTCTTCGGCAAATTTCTCCAAACGAGCCTTAAAGAGCGTACGGAATTCGGCGTTGGCAAACAAACATTTTAGGAACGAATATCCGCCGGCAGCGCAATCTTGGGCAACAAGGACTGTGCAGGGAGATCCCTGTTCACCATTGTAAGAACTACCGTCATAAGTAAATGCCCCGTCGAAGTCCCATACCGGTCCGAATTTATAGATTCCGTTGATGCTGTCTTTGTGAATGAAAAGGCTTTTAGGATGCTGCATCTCATGATTGTTGCACAATCCATTGACCATGAAAAAATTAACGGCTGACTCCATGTCGAGCACATCACTGAGGCTCTGGGATGCCGGTCGGGAAACCACTGCATTGGCAAACTTTGTGAAATCAGTCTGCCACATATCCCAATATTCTGTGGCAGTAGTACCGAGCTCCGGAGCAATTTCAGTGAAATCGGGATCTTTGACCATTACAGGGAGATATTTTTCCTCAGATCCCGAGGCCCATGAAAATTGATATTTGAAATCTTCGTCGTAGTTTGAGTCGAGTTCAAATAAAATTCCGGTATTTTCGTCGATATCTACACTACCGCTGCCGATCCCTATTTTTTCTGTGAGCATATATGCCCCTTTGTAGATATTATTGAAATACATCTTTACGGGCACACTATGGTTGGCGAACGGCATTCCTAAACGCTGTGATACCCATAGGGCTATGGCATTGCGCATCAAGGTACAGTCGATATAATTGGCGATCAAGACAAAAGATTTGGCTTTTTTCATACCGCAAACAGAGGCTTTGGAACTCATTTTGAAACGATAAGGTGTCTTGGGTAGATTCCATGTAGAGTTCCCGCGACCGCGGAACGTTACGTTTTGAAGAGGCAGGTCGTCGTACATGCCGTTGCCCTCCATATAGAGTGTTGCGGAATATTCGGTCTCTTTGGTATGTGTTTGGTCTTTCAGGAGATCTGTCCAGTCGGGATAATCAGTGAGATTGACATGAATCTCGGGCAATCCGGTTGATGACATCACCACACTGTCGATGGCACTTATATTGACCGTAGTGCCTTTGCTGTCTTTGTCGGTTATCAGCATTCCCACGAAAGAGTCGCCGTTGTCGGTAAAGTTTATCGACTCTATATCGGAGGCTTTATACGAATTGAATGCTTTGTCGTTGCGAAATAGATGTATTTGCTCATTTTGCGCCATAGCCGCGCTGCTCATAAGTATTGCTGAGAGGAGGAGTATTTTGGATTTCATTGTCCGATCGCTATTTTCAAAGAGTTATTATTATAGGTAAGTAGATAGATCCCGCGCAACCCTGTCAGCGACATTTCGTAATGACCCGATGTTTTGGCGGTTTTCAACACACGTCCGTGGATGCTCACAAGATTTATCGCCGATCCGGCAGGCAGATTATCGAAAACCACCTTGTCGTCATTATACGCTATCAACACTGTATTGGTTTTTACATCCGATATACCGGTATAGCAGCCATCGTCGGTTCCGGGTTTTGTAGAGAATGTCCATTTGCGTATATCTTCTACTGGCATTGCGAAATGAACTTCTAAATTTGTAATGGTCAGATTTCCGGCTGTCACTTGAACTGTCATTTCCCGGCTTAGCGAGAGACTTACCTCCGAACCGTCAATCAAGTCTATTAAAATGCTCTTGTAATCGGCACCTTGTACCGGAATGCCACAGAGCGAAATCAATACAGCACATACGAAAACGTAAAATTTCTTCATGCAAAAATGTCGTGGCATCATGCTGTTGCAAGCATAGTCGATAGGCATGCCATTCTCATCAAACGCAAAACTCATGTTTTATAAAATTGATTTTTGGGGAGCAAGAAAGTAGACTGGAATAATTTTGGAAATTATTGATATAGCACTTTACCTTGTTTTAAAGTTTTTTTTTCGCTGAGCCCTCTTTTTGCTTTCTCCCCAGCCTCAAAGGAGAATTTTTAAAACAAGGAAGGCGCAAGACTGTTAGCTTATATTACCGATCGGTTCTGGACAACCTGTGTTAAATATACGAAAAACAGCTCACGCCTTTGGCTGTATCTAATGCAGGATGCACTATATACGAAACCAAAGGAGAACGTTTCATATTCCTTTAACACGTTTGAATTGTCCAGATTCATCGATAAGGAATAAGCTAAACGCTTCCTATCAAATATGTCGCCCAATGGGCAATGCAAAGATAGAAATAATTTACTCATTCTATACATGAGTTGTAAAATATTTCAATATAGCTGGGTGCTGTTGGTTATGGCAAGAGAAATTTTTTTCATACACAGTGTTGTTGGTTTCAGTTTACAGATATGGTGAAAAGTAAGAGCAGAAGCAACCGGAAAATGAAGTTCCGCGGTTTGCTTCTGCTCTCACCTTGTCTATATTGAACCACACGTCGGTGTGTCGTCATGTCCAGTCTTGCTGTGCTACTATTGTCCGGGCTAAGTCGTTTACATCAGTAAACTCCGGTCATCCTCATTCTTGATCCCTTTATGAGGATTGCTTGTCCCGATAGGTTAGCGAACGCCGACTGTGACCGCTTTGCCATCGGCTTTTACCACATAGAAGCCGGGTTCGACTGCGATTACAGCATTTTCATGTCCGATTCCGTGAATCTTGCCGTCTATACCATATACAGTCACGTCGCTCGCTCCATCGACGATGATAACACCTTTGTCCGTTTTAATCGATATACCGTCGGCATGTGCGCCGTAAATGCCGGAGGTTGTAGCCTCGTATGCATTTGAAAGTCCGGATTCGCCTTCGGCGTAAACAGCAGTCACATTGTAGTTGTGATTGCCAGCCTCTGATGTAGAGCCCGTGAGGTCGTCAATGTATTTGTTTTCCGTTACTAAGGCATCGTTAATCTTGATGTTGTCACGATAGATGTTGTACCCGATGACCGTGTAGCTGGGCGTACCGTGAGTATAACTGATGTCGTCTATCAGCCATGCCAATGTCTGGTAAGAAATACAGCGGATCGCAAAGTATTTGGCTCCTTCGGGCAGTTGGGTTTCAAATTTAGTCCATTCTAAATTTGATGCGTATGTATCACCCAACTTTATGAAGTCGGTCGGGACGTTGCCTGTAATTGAATATAGGATTTCGAACTGGTCGTAGCCGTAATTGGTATTTGCCGAGCGATGCCAAAAACTGATGACTTGCTCAATGCCGGGAAGTTCTGGCGAAATCAGCCAGTCGTCGTTGGCTTTTGTCGTCGAAGAGAAAGCGGCGAAGCATTTGGTTCCGGAGTGGGCAAAAGTTGCAACCTTGCTTTGGTCTGCTTCGTCGATGCCTTCGATATCAAATACAATATACGACATGGGTTGGCTTTGATTTTCAAACATTATGCCATCGTCAAGCCCGAATGTGCTGTCTCCGTCGATGTCGTAGAATGTGTAGCTCTCGGCTTTCCCGATTGCGAATGACTCATAGTTTTCAAGGTCATCGGTCACTTGCATGATCTTGCTCTCCGTATCGGGAGATTCCCATGTAAGGGTTATTTGATTGCCATCCGCTTCTCCGTTGATGGTGACAGACGGAAGTTCGGAAGCGATGAATCCCACTGTTTTCTCCTCGCTTCTGTTATTTGACAAGTCTTCGTCTAAATCGTACACTACATTTATGTTATAAGTCGAGACTTCGGTTTGTGTAACGGACGGATGCACTGTGAATTCAATGGCTTGTTTTGCCGACACTCCGAGATGTTCGATATTTACAGTTTCAATCACCACGTTATTGGCAAGAAGCTGTATGGCGATGTTGTCCGCATCATATGTGCCCATATTGGAAATTGTGGTTGTCACCTTGTTGGCAATACCCACGGTCATGGTAGCCGGCGTTGTGAAGCCTGTTACTGCAACATCATGGCCTGCAAATTCTCGCACTTCAATATTATCGAGCAGGAAGTAGTCTTGCTGTGAGCGGGCGTTCACGTTTACTCCCACTTGAACTACTTTCCCTTTGAATTGTGCAAGAGAAACGAATACGCGTTGCCATCCTGTGCCGACCGAATTGGTATGGATGGGTTCGGTCAGGTAATAGGTTTTGCCACTGGGAATGCGCACTGTGGGTACAAGATCAAAGAGGTCGTCGGTAGTACCGCAGTAGTAGAACGACAATCCTACCACCTTGTCGCTTTCTGGAATTAAAATTTTACCCGAGAGCAACAGATTGTTTTCCTTCGCGAGGAAGGGTTCGAGGTAGAACATACCTTGATCATCGTCCTGAGGCATGCACACCGGCTGATAGCATGATTGGGCTGTACTCCAATATGCCCCTTCATTCATCCATACGTGTTGGAGCAGGGCTTCCGGACATGATTCTTTGAATGGAATCTCATAAACATCGCCCACTGGAATCATTTGAGTGAAGCTATTGACGGGATTGCGTCCGGCGCGGTTTTCGGCGAAAATGTAGAATATGGCAAGTGCCTGCTCTCCACTATTAGGAAGACCGATATTGGTAGTCCAACCTTTTTCCGCATCCTCCGAAGTAAGTCCGGTAGCTACGATCTGTTCGTTAATATCCACCAACGTATATGTGATCAGGTTGCTATTGATGGAATCTCCGTCCACATCTTGTGCAAGCGGATTCCAAGTGACTGTAACTTGTCCGGGAACGGACGCACTCTCAATGATTTTGCAATCGGTGGGAGTTGCCGGCAGTTTCAGACCGGCATAGGCATTGCTGTCGTAAGGCGTGCCTTCTCCGAATTCGTTTGATGTTACAATCGTATAGTGAACGGTCGTTTCTTCACCTACTACATCTTTGAATGTGAGAGTTGCCCCCGGCTCTACGTTTGTGAAAGTTTTTACTATTTCGCCGTCTCGGCTCACTTTTGCATCCGTGACTGATGCGAGCGTATTGCCGGCTATGCTCTTATCGGGAGCATTGAAGCTGACATCGATGGCTGCCGAGCCGTCGGGTTGGGCAGTGAATTTGACGTTTTCGACGATAGCCGGTGCGGAATCGGGAATGGGGGCTTCGATGGTGAATTGGTCGATATAGATTGAGCCCATGTTTTTCTTCGACAAACAGTGAATACCTATATAGTATATTCCTGTCGTTTCGGGTGTGATGAGTGCATAGTATGTGCGGTAGGTGGCATCGGTCAGCTCGGTAGTTCCAATGAGTTCGGTAACCATCGCGTCTGCATTGCATTGGTTGCCCATTTTCACTTCAAAAAGGTCTTTGTAGTACTCCGACTCTCCTCGCGCGTCAAATGCCAGGCGGTAAGCCTTGCCCGCTTCGAGTTTCAAGGGGGCAGACATTAGCCAGTCGTCCATGTCTTTTTCCCAGCTATAACCAATGAATGCAGAACCTGCTTCGTTCCAGCTCCAAGTGTTTTGGTCGTTGTTGTAGTCTATGACGGTAAACGGGCAGAAATCGTCGCTTGTGGCGAACTCGTTGCTGTAAGGAGGTATAATGCTTCCCATCACTACGGCGTTTGATTTGGCTTCGTTCGATGTCGTGCCCTCGAATGTAGCCGTCACTTTATATGTGTATATCGAGAGCTGCTCGGGTTGGGCTACTGCGTCCTCGCATTGTGTCTCTGCGATGTTATTTGCCACAACGGTTTCCTTGATTCCGTTATTGTAGCGGGCTACCGTATATCTCACTTTGCTTGCGTCGAAATAGCCGTTGTTTTCAGAGGCTGTAACAGCATTCCAGCTTATGTCGAATGTGCCATTATTGTAAGCGATGACAACGTTTTCCGGTGCGTATGGTTTATCGGGTCCGACCCATAGGGACACTTTGTTGCTCGCCGGCGAATCGCCGATGCTGTTGCTTGCAATTACTGTGAATTTATACATCTCGGCTTGGGCAACTTGGATGGGGGTATCGATCGAAGCACTGGGAGCTGCATTGCCGTGAGCTATTTCTTCGTCGTTTGCCATTACTTTGTATAAGAGGTCGCCGGTAAGTTCTCCACCGGCAAAATTCTGGCTTGGCATGGTAAATGTGGCATTCCCGTTTAGAGAACCTCCGTCGAATAAAACTGACAGATCGGAGATTGCTGCCGGTGCGCCGTCTTCGGCAAGCGGTGCAACGATGTGCATGCCGCACACTTCACCTTGCAGGTCGCATATTTTGGACACGACGTATCCATTGTTGAAGTCGATCGAGTAAAGAGCGGTTTCTTCGTCTGTACAGGATGCGTAGTATAGGATGCCGGTTTTGTTGTCGTAAGTTGCAGAGGTGAGGTAATTCGAAACGATGCCGATATTCGCAAGTATGGTTTCTTCGCCGGTACTCTTGTTTATTTCAACAAGGCGTCCATCACCATAAATTCCGTATAGGGCCTCGGTATTGCATGCCAGTGCGCTATATGGTTCTGTGAGGGATCGGATGGTGCCGGTCCGTTTCACTGGGGTCAGGCTCATCGTGCCAAGTTCGTAACCGCTCAGGTCATTCTTGTAGAAACAGCCGTATATGTCGCTGCCGTCGGATGTCATGCACTCCGACATCAAGTTGAAATCGGCTTGATAATTTTGTTCGGTCAATGTCCAGTCGCTCATGTCGAATATACGGTAATATGCACCATATACTTGTCCGCCGAATTGGTCCATGAAGCAGCAGATGTATTTACCGTCAAGGGCGGCTCCACCGTTGCTTGCGTTCATAGTATAATTGGTTTTGATGGCTGTAAGTCCGTTTTCATTTATGGAATATATGCCGACATTGAGTCCCGCGTTACTTTGGACGACAGACCCGATGATGTTGGGGAACTTTATAATCTTTGCGGCAGGAGCCTTATTGGGCAAGAAAGCCGCAGATGCGATTTTGTTTTGATTTGTCGCACTGTTACCACGGAAAGTAGTGATGCTTCTGTGCTTGAAATGATCTTTTACCTCGCCACGGGTTTTAATCGTTTGGGTATTTTGCTCCACAACTACATAGGGCGATGTGATAGCAGATGCCGAAAGTGCTAAACACAATAGCGCAGTTAGCACGAATAAAAGATTAAAGTTCTTGGACATAAATAGAAATTTTGAATGTTGAGTTTATGGATTATTTGCATAAAATGATGGGACTGTGTAAAAGTAATATTTTTTCGGGTAAAAAAGGAAAATATTATTATGAAAATTGGTTGTTTATGAAATTTTCTTTATTATCTCTCGGATGATGTTTGTCTTATTTTAAACTTGGTTTTTCAATAAACCTACTTGTCGGGCTGGATGATATGGGGTATTAAGATGTTTTTGTCTTATTTTTTTGTTGGGATGATTTTGGATTTATGAAAAAGCGTTATATTTGCGTAATCAATTACGTATTTAGTAACGATAATAAAATGTTTCTATATGGACTTTTTTGATAAAACAGGCAAAATGGCAATCGGAAGTAGGTTACGGATGCTCACAGACCGTATTACGAGCGATGCCGCAGATATTTATCATCTGTATGGTGTGGATATCAAGCCGAAATGGTTTCCTGTACTTTATACGTTGTCGGAGGGTGAGTCGAAGACTATTACCGGCATTGCAAAGGAGATAGGGCAGACACACCCTTCTGTGAGCAATATCGTGAAAGAGATGATTGCCGGTAATCTTATCCGGGAAGTAGCGGACAAGACGGACAAACGACGAACCACGATTGCCCTTTCTCCGTATGGCAGAGAGGTGTGCGACAAGTTGGCTGAGGTATGTGGTGATGTGGCGGTAGCGGTCGAAGAGGTATCGAGGGCTACTCGCAACGACTTGTGGAAAGCTATTGGGGAGTGGGAAGAGCAACTTGCGCAAAAGAGTCTTCTGGATCGGGTGAAAACGATTTGGAAAGTGCGGGAAAGTCAGGATGTGCGGATTGTTCCTTACGCATCTTGTTATTGGTCGGTATTCCGGTCGTTGAATGAACAGTGGATTACGCAGCATTGGCGATTGGAGGAGCATGACATAGAGTGTATCGATCATCCGCAGGAGAGTATCATCGACAAAGGCGGGTATATTTTTGTCGCCTTATATCGCAATGAGCCTGTCGGAGTGTGTGCTTTGTGCAAAATGAATGATCCGAAATATGAATATGAGTTGGCGAAACTGGCGGTCGATCCCAGTGTGCGGGGTAAAGGTATCGGCTATCTGCTTTGCAAGGCTGTGGTGGATAAGGCGAGGTCGCTCGGTGCAAAAAATATTTTTCTGGAAAGCAATACGTTGCTTAAACCGGCTATTCATACATACAGGAAATTAGGATTCCGCGAACTTGCCGAATATCACCCTGCTTATGAACGGGGAGATATTCAGATGGAGCTGCTTTTCGAGAATATATAATCTATTTTGAATGTAGTTGAACAATGAACAGGATTGTAGTCAAGAAAGAAGATGCCTTGAAAAGAATGTTCAAAGGCGTTTCGTTGGATTCGCTTGCTGTCGGAGAGAAATCGATGGTGACGAAGATGAACTATGTAAAAGGTAATTTTGCCGATATGCACCGACACCCGCATGAACAATGCGGTTTTGTCGTATCGGGCGAATATCGTTTGAAAGTAGAGCTTCCGGAACATCCGATCGACACGGTGCTCCGTGCGGGCGACAGTTATGCCATTCCGGGAGGTGTGCCGCATTCGTTCGAAGTAGTGGAAGGTGGCGAGGTGGTCGATGTTTTCACACCGCAGCGGGAAGATTATTTGTAAAAACTTTTTATCCGTTAATGACAGATAGCCTGCTCCGGCAGGCTATCTGTATAAATATAATGTAGGAGTCATAAAAATGGAAAGTTATTTATCATCAGACTTATCTAAGGTGACCGTAAGTACGCTGCTGAAAATGAAGCGGGCAGGAGAGAAAATAACCATGCTGACAGCATACGATTATACCACGGCGAAGATATTGGACGATGCGGGGATCGATTCTATTCTGATCGGTGATTCGGCATCTAATGTGATGGCAGGATACGATACTACTATTCCGATGACACTCGATCAAATGATTGTCTATTCGGCTTCCGTATCCCGTGCCGTTCGTCGGGCATTGATCGTTTGCGATATGCCATTCGGCACATACACCAATCCGGCTGACGGAGTGCGCAATGCTGTACGATTGATGCAGGAAGGTCGTTGCGATGCCGTGAAACTGGAAGGGGGCATGGAGATTATCGATACCGTGAAAAAACTGATAGACACAGGTATTCCTGTCATGGGGCATTTGGGGCTTACTCCGCAAGCGATTCATAAATTCGGCTCTTATGCTCTTCGGGCAAAGAACGATGCGGAAGCCGAGAAACTGATCAAGGACGCACATGCGTTGGAGAATACGGGCTGTTTCGGCATTGTTCTCGAAAAGATTCCGGCACGGCTTGCCGAGCGGGTGTCTGCCGAACTCTCTATCCCTACTATCGGTATAGGTGGAGGAATGTGCGACGGACAAGTACTTGTCGTAGATGATATGATGGGGAAGAATAAGGGATTCAAACCTAAGTTTCTTCGTGTGTATGCCGATCTGCATGGAATCATGACGGCTGCTGCCCGGCAATATATTTCCGATGTGAAATCGTTGGATTTTCCGAATGAGAAGGAACGATATTGAAACGCATGGGGAAACCATTTCCTTCGATGTTCGCCGTATGTTTGGCATGTTTTCGGATTTATAAAAAAATCGTTACATTTGTCATATCGAATAAAATGGGGTATCTTTGTCCGGTTTAAGGAAGATATACCTGTTTTTATTCCTTTAAAGAAATACAAATGATTTCGATAGAAGGTTTGTCGGTCGAGTTCGGAGGAAATCCGCTTTTCGACAACATAACATATGTAATCAATAAACGCGACCGCATTGCGCTGGTCGGTAAAAATGGTGCCGGGAAATCGACGATGCTGAAAATCATTGCCGGTTTACAAGCCCCTACGTCGGGTACGGTAAGCCTGCCGAAAGATCTGACGATCGGATATTTGCCGCAGCAAATGAAGTTGGCGGATTCCCGTACCGTGATGAGCGAAGCCGAACAGGCTTTTGCCCATATCTTCGAGTTGCGCGAACGCATCGAGCGGATGAATGCCGAATTGCTGACACGTACCGATTATGAATCGGAGGCATATCAGGAACTGATCGAACGGGTGGCGAATGCCAATGAACAGTTGGCAATGGCTGGGGGAGACAACTTCCGGGCAGAGATCGAAAAAACATTGCTTGGCTTGGGATTTCTGCGTAGCGACTTCGACCGACCCACTTCCGAATTCAGCGGAGGCTGGCGTATGCGTATCGAGTTGGCGAAATTGCTGTTGCAACGCCCCGACGTATTGTTGCTCGACGAGCCTACCAACCATTTGGACATCGAGTCGATACAATGGCTGGAAACATTCCTTTCTACCCGGGCGAATGCCGTCGTATTGGTTTCGCACGACCGGGCATTTATCGACAACGTGACTACACGTACTATCGAAATATCGCTGGGGCGTATCTACGACTATCAGGTGAACTATTCCAAATATGTGGTGCTGCGGCAGGAACGGTTGGAACAGCAGATGAGGGCATACGAAAACCAGCAGAAGCAGATACAGGACACCGAAGCGTTCATCGAGCGTTTCCGCTACAAGGCGACAAAAGCCGTGCAGGTGCAGTCGCGCATCAAGCAGTTGGAGAAGATCGAACGCATCGAGGTCGATGAGGTGGATAATTCGAGACTCAATCTGAAATTCCCTCCGGCACCCCGGTCGGGCGATTATCCCGTCATTGCCGAAAATGTAGGCAAGGCGTATGGCGACCATGTCGTTTTCGATCATGCCGAATTTACGATCAAGCGGGGCGAGAAGGTCGCGTTTGTCGGGAAGAACGGCGAGGGTAAATCTACATTGGTGAAATGTATCATGGGCGAGATTCCCTATACGGGAACGCTGAAAATCGGGCATAATGTCAAGATCGGTTATTTCGCCCAGAACCAAGCGCAGCTTATGGACGAAAGCATCACCGTTTTCGATACGATCGACCGTGTAGCGGTAGGCGACATCCGCACGAAGATACGCGATATACTCGGAGCATTTATGTTCGGCGGCGAAGCCTCCGACAAAAAAGTGAAGGTATTGTCGGGCGGCGAGAAAACCCGTTTGGCAATGATCCGGTTGCTGCTCGAACCGGTGAATCTGCTTATTCTCGACGAGCCTACCAACCATTTGGATATGCGCACGAAAGATGTGCTCAAACAAGCGATCTCCGATTTCGACGGAACGGTGATCGTCGTTTCGCACGACCGTGAGTTTCTCGACGGGCTTGTCAGCAAGGTGTACGAGTTCGGTGGCGGTAAAGTCCGCGAACATCTGGGAGGAATTTACGACTTTTTGCAGCGGAAGAAGATGGATTCGTTGCGCGAACTGGAACAGAAGAATCCGGTAAAGCCCGTAGCTGCTGCCCCCCGTATCAAAACGGAACCGGCGGAAGCCCCTGTTTCGGAGAGTAAGTTGTCGTACGAAGAACGCAAGGAACTGGCTCGGCAGATCAAAAAGGCAGAGCGGGAGGTTGCCGCCGATGAAGAGGAGATAGCCCGGCTGGAAGCCTCGGTTGCCGATATAGAAGAACGCCTGTCGCGTCCCGACGGATCGTCCGACAACCAGCTTTACGAAGAACACGGAAAACTGAAAAAGGCTCTGGACGACCTCTTGTGGAAATGGGAGGAACACTCCTCCGAATTGGAACGATTGAAAAAAGCAAAAGACATATAAACAGAAACAAAATGAGAAAAAGAATGATTTTACCCCTTGCCGCCGGTCTTATGTTTGCCGGTTGCAGCAATCAGACCGCAAAAGTGCCGGCTCTCGATCTGACGAATTTGGATACGAGCGTGGCTCCCGGCGATGACTTTTATCAGTATGCTTGCGGCGGATGGATGCAAAAGAATCCGCTTAAAGGCGAGTATTCCCGTTTCGGATCGTTCGATCTGTTGCGTGAGAACAACAAGGAACAACTGAAAGAGCTTTTCCTCGAATTGGGCAAAGAAACCCACGAGACCGGAAGCGTGGCGCAAAAAATCGGCGACCTCTATAACATGGGGCTGGATAGCGTGCGCCTGAATGAAGAAGGTGCAAAACCGCTCGGGGCTTTGCTGGAAGAGATCGAAAACCTCTCCGGAAAATCCGAGATCTGCCGTATGGCGGGAACGATGCAACGCACCATTGCCAATCCGTTCTTCGGTATCTATGTCGATGCCGATATGAAAAACAGCAGCAACAACATCGTGTATTGGACGCAGGGTGGTATCGCCATGGGCGACCGTGACTACTATATCGTGTCGGACGAAGAGAACAAAAAGATTCGCGAAGCCTACAAAACGTATATTCACAAGCTCTTTACTTTGGCTGGATATTCCGAAAAAGATGCCGACCGTGCTGTGAAGTCGGTAATGAAAGTAGAGAACGCTTTGGCAAAAGCCGCTTCTTCCCGCGAGCAGTTGCGCGATCCGCAAGCCAATTACAACATGTTGAGCGTGAAAGAACTGAAAGCCAAATACAACAATATCGACTGGAAAGAGTTTCTGAATGAACTCACGCTCTCCGGATTGGACAAAATTAATGTCGGTCAGCTTGCATCGCTCGAAGCCGTGAACAATATCATCGGCACCTATTCCGAACGTACGTTGAAAGACTATCTGGCATTCTATTATATCGATGCGGCATCGTCCTATCTGAGCGACGATTTTGTCGATGCCAATTTCGAATTTTACGGAAAGACCCTCTCCGGAAAAGAAGAAAAGACGCAACGCTGGAAATCGGCATTGGAAGTACCCAACTCCCTGCTTTCCGAAGCTGTCGGTGAAATGTATGTAGCCAAATATTTCAGCCCCGAATCGAAGAACCGGATGATTAAATTGGTAGGCGACCTGCAAGAGGCTTTGGGACAACACATCGACGCATTGGAGTGGATGAGCGACGAAACCAAAGTAAAAGCCAAAGAGAAGCTGGCTACGTTCTATGTAAAGATCGGTTATCCCGACAAATGGACCGATTATACCAATCTGACGATCAATCCGAGCGAATCCTATTTGGCGAACATCATGCGTGCCATTGAATTTGCAACGCTCGATCAGATCAAGAATGCCGGCATGCCGGTCGATAAAGACAAATGGTATATGAGCCCGCAAACGGTCAATGCCTATTATAACCCCACGACAAACGAAATCTGTTTCCCGGCTGCAATCCTGCAACCCCCGTTCTTCAATCCCGAAGCGGATGATGCCGTGAATTATGGAGCGATCGGTGTGGTAATCGGTCACGAAATGACACACGGATTCGACGATCAAGGCCGTCAGTTCGATAAAGTAGGTAATCTGGAAGATTGGTGGACCGATGCCGATGCGGCTCAATTCACCGAACGCGCCGAGAAACTGGCAGCCCAATTCGATGCGATCGAGGTAGCCGAAGGCACATTTGCCAACGGTCATTTCACGCTGGGTGAAAATATCGCCGATCAAGGAGGTCTTCGTGTAGCTTATACCGCATATCGTAATTCGTTGAATGGCGTAGAACCCGCTCCGATCGACGGATTCACTGCCGACCAACGTTTCTATCTCGGTTATGCGACGTTGTGGGCTGGAAATATCCGCGAAGCGGAAATTCTGCGTTTGACCCGTATCGACCCGCACTCGTTGGGCAAATGGCGTGTAAACGCATCGTTGCGTAACATCGAAACCTTCTTCAACGCATTCGATATAAAAGAAGGCGATCCGATGTACCTTGCCCCCGAAAAACGTGTGGTGATCTGGTAAGCGGACAGAGATAACAAGCAAAAAAGGGATTGGGCACTTTGAGATGCTCAATCCCTTTTTTCTATTCGGGAAGTTGGGTACACATGTACGGAGGCTATCGTCGAATCGGATTTACTGTTTCAAATGGGGGGCTCGATTGTTGTGGGGGAAGGTCGGGCTTATATCCCTGTCGTGCACCCTTCTTCTATTCCGGTCTGTAAAATTCGTTCGGCTTTGTTCAAATAAAAACAAGCCTCTTTCACCGACAGATTCAACGTGCGGATAATTTCCGTATCGCTCATATTCTCCTCTCGCAGAATCGAGACTAACCGTTCTATTTCTTGAACGTGGTCGGACAAAATCCGGACATTGGCATGGAAGTCCGTTTCGTCCGATGCGAATGCCTGTTTCTTCTCATTTAAATTCAGCTCCTGTCGTTGAAGCCGAATTACGGAACGATAATCGTTCGACATGAAAATGGAAATCATGAACTTCAAAAACCTTCGTTCCGGATTTCTCTTACTGTCGTAAAACTTTTTCATAAGGAGCATTTTAAACGTTTTGTATTTCAATTAATAAAGAAGTCGGATCAACCTATTATCTCCGACCGGAAGAATAATGGCGATTCGGATATAATCCGTTTTGCCGTTGGCAACACCACATCTTCGAGACCAATATAGCGAAAGGCGAGAGCAGAGACAAAAGGGAAAATTCAGTTTTCACATTTGGGCTATGCCGAGCCGCCTCCTATATTCTACAAATATAGTAATAATCCGCCCATTTTTTTTAGCCGAGACCGACAAATAATGGTTTAAACGAAGAATATCGGACAAGCCTGCCGGTATTGACTGGCTTGTCCGGCTTGTTTAGTTCTGGTCTAAAATTCGATGGTGACCCCTAAGGTCGGCAGTATGGTACCGCTTTTTTGAGCGATTCTTTTCATGACATAATGTTCCTGTCCGTCCTCTCCGATATAGGTCTCGTCTCCGTCTTTCACGTAGACTGCCGGGTTGTTGTATTTCAGATTCAGCACATTCTGCAAGTCGATATAGATGCCGATCATCCATCCTTTCAAGTAGAAACTCTTGTCGATCCGAATGTCCGTTTGCGTGAATACGCCTAACCGTTCGCTGTTGTATTTCGAGTAATCGTAATAGGGGCGGCTCGTGGCATCCCAAGCTCCGGTGATCGACGACTTCTCCAAATCGTATGGCGTATATGGTGTTCCTCCCATTACCCGGAGTTTCAGTCCCAAATCCCAATGGTAGGGAAACCGGTAAGTGCCGGTAACAGTAGCCAGATGCTGGTTGTCCCAAGCCGAAGGAATGTATTTCCCTGTTCTCGGATCTTTATATTCGCTCCTGAACCACGTATAAGAAGCCAACAGATTGAATTTTTCACCATACCAGCGTATCATGAGCTCCACTCCGTAGGCATGCCCTGTGGCAGTCGAAGCGACAGGTTCGCTGCCCGAAGCCCCGTAATCGGTACCTTTGCAGCTTAGCGGTATCGAGTCGGTCAGCGAAAGAGGCGAGTGGTCGTACTTCTTAAAAAAACCTTCGAGGGTGATGCTGGCACGTTTTCCCGGCTGATATTCCACGCCTGCTACCGCTTGGTCGCTTCGTATGTATTCGATGCCGTTCCGTTTGTTGATATATATGTTCTCCTCTTTGTAGCCCAGTGTCGTATAGGCGGGCAGTTGGTAATAACGTCCGATATTGGCATTTACATACCATTGGGGCGAGAATCCGTACGATAGGGATAGGCGGGGCGAGAATTGCCGGAGCGGATTGCTCATGCGGGCGGAATAGGAATTGCCGTCTAATCTGAATCCGAATGCCGCGCTGAACCGGTAACGGGGTATTTCGTAGGTCACAGTGCCGAATACACCCCATTTCAGTATGCCTAAATGGGTGCGGTAGTCTATCGTGCGGGGGCTGTCGGTAAATATCTTTTGAGTGTTCCGGCAGAAATAAGTGGCATAGTCCAGATTCGCGCCTACGTTCAATCCCACATCGTCCCATGTAGATCGGTTTTCGAATCTGAAATGCGTTTCCGCCTCGTCCGAATTAAGATAGAGCATCCGGTTTTCGATCGACGACTCGTCGTTGTCCCGGTACTTTACATTCTTGTTGTTCAAAAAATTGTGGCTCACCACAACGGTTTGCAGATGCGCTCCGCCGTAATGTTTGTACACGGCACCCACCGTATAGGTGTTTTGTGTGATTTTGGGAATATAAGACAAGATATACTGTTTCGACTCGTCGTCCTCGTCGATTTTTTTGTTCAGGCTCATCCGGTCGATACCGCCTATACCCAGTACGGTCAGTTCGTGAGCATCCGAAAAACGGGTTTTTACTTTGAACTGGGCATCGGTATATTGCGGGAGGAAAGGCATTTTCAGCAACATGAACAGCAGTTGCAGGTACGATTGCCGTACCGATACGAGATAAGTCGTTTTTTTTCCGATATGTCCGTTCGAAGAGAACCCGGCTTCCGATGCGCCCAATGTGAATTTGAAGCTGTTCTTTTCCATACTTCCGTCCAAAAGCTGGAAGTCCAATACCGAACTGAGCGCGTTTCCGCGATTGGTAGGAAATGCGCCGGTATAGAAAGAAACCTCACGAATAAAATCCGCGTCGATAATTCCCATCGGACCGCCCGATGCGCCCTGTGTGCTGAAATGGTTGATGTTCGGGATCTCTACGCCATCGAGGAAGAAACGGTTTTCCATCGGACCGCCTCCCCGTACCAGCAGGTCGTTCCGGTAGCCGTTCCCGACAGTAGACGCCACGCCGGGAAACGAACTGACCACTTTCGATATATCCCTGTTCGCCCCCGGACTTTTTTCGATTTCCTGCACTCCGATTACCCGCATGGCGATTGGGCTTTCGGTCGAGTGCCTGAATCGGTTGCCGGTAACGCTAACCTCTTCCAAAGTCGTTTTCGACTCGGTCAGTTCGATGTCTTGCAGCAGGTTGTGGGTGGTGACTTTAAATTCGGGGGTGGTATAAGTCTGGTAGCCTAAGCAGGATACCTGTATGCGGTATATGCCCGGCGGTATTTGTACCAACCGGTATTGACCGATACTGTCGGCTACACTCCCGAACGAACTGTTCCAAATGGCAACACTGGCATAAGGAACAGGCTCTCGGGTAATGCGGTCGATAACAGTGCCGCGTATTTCGTAGTATTGGGCGGCGTAGCAGAAAGATGTGAAAAGAGAAAGAAAACAAAGCGGAATGAACCGCCGGTATTTTTTACTCATTCGCAGGAAAGATCTATTTTACTTTCTCTAAAACAATCGGGAATGATTTTGGTTCTTCTCCGTTCGAGATATAGAATCCGATATGTTCGTCGTCGATTCTTCTGTACGAATCGATTTCTTGCAGGGCTTTCAGGAATGCGCTCTCGATTTCGATTTCCGGGCACATCATGCGGGTGGAAATCATACCGGTGAAGCGTATGCCGTCTGTACGCAGTTTGTCGAGTACTATACTGCCGTTTATGATATTGCATCCTCCGTTCCCGTGGACTTTCGATTCGGGCACGTCTATAACCAGACTTGGCTGGACTGCCAATGTTTCGAATCCGGTCAAAGATGAAACGCGCCAACGTCCGTTCAGTTCATCGGCGGTCTGTTTTACGGCTTTCAGGATCACGTTCTTCTTTTCGTTCCGGAACGTAAGTTCGTTTCCGTCGATCGAGAAAAAGAGGACATCGTTCAGTGCCGATTGTATTTCCATGGCGGAACCTCCTTCGCAGGCACGGAGTGTGCTAAGCAAATTCGTTAATTCCAGTGAGTTGCCTTTCCCGACATGGTAAACACCATTGAAAATATTGCATCCGTCGTTCCCGTAAACGAGTTGCTGTTTCGGATCGAAGGTAATCTCTGCGGCTTCTTCGCCGGCAACCGTCTTTCCGCCGACTTCGACAATGAGCCATTTCCCTTCCGGGTTGAAAAGAGGGGTGTCGTCTGTCGTTTCATGGTTCGCCGTTGTTTCGGTGTTCGCATTCGATTTTACGTTTTGAGTCGTTTTGCACGATACGGAGCAGAGAGCAAGCGTGCAAAACACGATAGAAGGAATAAAATACTTATTCATGTCTTTTCAGTTTGTAGTTAATCCGTTTTTATAACCGGCGAACCTTTTGTATGGGTCGCCGGCATTTGTTTATTTTCTCATAAAATAACTAAAATGCCGATCCGTAGCATATGTCTGTTATCGGATTGACAGCATCTTGTGGGTTTGCAGGCTTAATCGCCATTCGGGGTGTTCCAATATATAGGCGATCACTTCGTCGGTATTCCGGCAGGAGCAGGGTTGCAGATAGCGCAGGCGGCAATCGAAATGGTCGAGGGCGGAAAGGTCTTGCCCGCGGTAGACTACTTTCAGTTCGTCGGCATGCGATAGGGCGAGAGGCATTCCTCCGGGTTGTTCCAGCTTGGGCGAGCAGGTGATCCAGTCGATATTTTCGGGTAGCGGGTTCGTGCCGTTGGTTTCGATGTGTACCCGGTAACCGGCTGCATGCAGTTGCTCGATGAAGCATTCGTCGATAAACAGCGAAGGCTCTCCGCCTGTGAGTATGAGGTGGCGGGTAGGATATGCCGAAGCCCGGTCGATAATCTCTTTTTCGCTCAGCCATTCGCCCGACAGGTGATCCGTGTCGCAGAAATCGCAATGCAGGTTGCAGCCCGAAAACCGTACGAATACCGAAGGTGTGCCCGTATAAGCTCCTTCGCCTTGCAGGCTATAAAAGATTTCGTTAATCTTTTTCATACCAAGCCGTGTTGTTCTCCGATTCGCGCACCATTACTTTATAACATTGCGGTATCTGGTCGCAAATCCATTTTGCCAGATTCTCGGCGGTAGGATTCATCTCGGGGAATAGGTCGTTGAGATTCTGATGATCCAGACGCTCTTTAATCAATTTCTTGACGTGGCTGAAATCGATCACCATGCCGTCTTCGTTCAACTCCCGGGCACGGGCATGTACCTCTACGATCCAGTTGTGCCCGTGCAGATTTTCGCACTTGCTTCGGTACGAGAGGCGTAGGCGGTGTGATGCCGATATTTCAAATCTTTTGACGATATAATACATAAATGTTCCGGTTATGAGGGGCAAAGGTAGTGATAAAATCAAAAAAACGTAATACGGCGTATCTGAAAACTTCCGTTCTCAGGCGAGGCGGAAATAAAAGCGATGGTTGCGGAATACCGTTTCGGCTATTTCGAACCGGATGAATTTGGCAAGCAGCGATTCCGTAACCGGTCGGGGGAGTCCCGAAAGGCGGCAGAGACGCGAAAATGAAACTTCTCCTTGCTCCTGCATGCACGACAACAACTGTTGTTCCCGGTCGGTATAGGTCACTAAACAGCCTTTCGGGCTTTTTGCCTCGCGCCATACCCTCAGATGGATCGGGGTGGCTAAGATATTTTCGTCGGCGATGCGCAGATATGCCCATCCTTTCCCGTTCTCGTCCTTTGCCAATACCGGTTTGTTTTCCGCTTCGGGTATCGTTACTTCCAATACGGTGCGTCCCTCTATCCGGTAGTTCTTCAATCCGAACTCCACTTGCGGTTCGCAGTACACTTGGGCGGCAGCCTCGATCATATAGATCTCTTCGTCCGAACGGATGCCTGCTATGCGGCCGTTGTCTTTTACGCCGATGAGTAAACGCCCGCCGATCGTGTTGGAGAAAGCCGACAGCGACTTGGCGATTTTCCGGGCATCCGAGATTTCGAATTTGAAATCCTGCTGCGTATGCTCGCCTTCGCCGATCAATCCGTATATATATTTGTTGCTGTCTAAATGAGCCATGACTATTTTTTCTTTTCAAGTGTACGCATTCTCCGAAGGTAACGTATGGCGAATAGTATGCCGGCTCCGAACAGACCTGCGGGGAATGCCATCCAAACGCCCGTAATACCCCAGCCGAGAGTGAATCCGCAGAAATAGCCCACCGGCAATGCGAACAGGATGTATGCGAAAAGGGCGATCCACATCATTGGCTTCACGTCGTAGATGCCTCGCAGGGCATTGGCGAATGTGATTTGCAGGGCATCGCCGAACTGGTAGGCGATAAGCGGGAATACTAAAATACCGACGATAGCGATTACCTCTTCGTCCGAAGTGAACCAATAGCCTATTTGGTGGCGGATGAGGTAAAAGACGAGACAGGCAAACAGCGCGAGCAGCAAGATGATGCAGAACGCCGATCGGGTGGCGCGACGCACATTCGGCAAATCGTTTTGTCCGATGAAATTACTGATGCGGACGGTAAGTGCCGCGCCCATGCCGTAATAAATCATGAATCCTAATGTACCTACCGTTACCATAATCTGGTAAGCCGCAAGTTCTGCACTGCCGAGCCATCCGATCATGATAGCACTGAATGTGAATGCGCCGGTTTCCATTCCCATTTGCAGTCCTACCGGCAACCCCATGGCATTCAGTTGTCGGAAATCATTCCGGTTTATCTTTCCTTGAACAAATCCGTCCCGATATGTCCGATAACGCCGGTGCTTGAAAAATACGAGGGCGATAGCCGCCAGCATGGCGATTCGGGAAAACAAGGTACTCAATCCGGCTCCCCTCAGTCCCAGTTCCGGAAATCCGTATGCACCGTATATCAATAGATAGTTGCCGATAATGTTCAGCAGATTGCCGCCGATCAGAATCCACATGGGGAGTTGGGTATCGGTAATGCCGTCGAAAAACTGTTTGAACGAGTTGAACAGCATGAGGAAAAGCAGCGACACTAAAATGATGATGAAGTAGGGGCGGATGTACGGCAGTAACTCGTCGGGTTGTCCCAGCCGGTGTAGATTGAAATAGAGCACGGTGAGCAGGACGATCAGTCCGACGGCTACCACTCCGCCGCTTAGCAGGCTGTTTTTCAGTATTTCACCGGCTTTTGTACGGTTGCCGTTCCCGAAACAGCTGCCTATCAGAGGGGTAAGCCCGTAGGAGAAACCGGTGCAGAATATAATGGCGAGATTGAATACGTTGTTCACGAACGATGCCGATGCCAGTTCTGCCGTTCCATAATGACCGATCATGAGTGTGTCGGCAAATCCCAGCACGATAACGCCCAATTGCCCGAATACGATCGGTATGCCGATTCGGAGCAGTTGCCGGAAGTGGGATGAATAACGGATAAGAGTGGTTGTCATAGCACGATGCTCCTAAAATTACAGGTGGCAATTCTTATGTATCAAGGCTAAGTTTTGGGTATCGTCCGAGCCTCCCTCTTCTAAGGGGCGGATATAGACGAAGCGCGATCCGTCGCCATCGAGTTGCAGCGGTTCATGGCAGGCAAAGCAGCGACCGTTCTGAATCGTATAAAAATCCATTTTCAAATCCTCGATGTTCTCTTCCGTCATGCGGTCTAAAAAAGTCGTTTCCATATTTTCCCAATTAAAAAAGATGCGGCGTTTCGCTGTACCGTTTTGTTATGACCGGACAGCGTTGCCGATACGAATCGGGGGGCAAAGGTATAGAAAATGAAATCAGAAGCCAAATTTATTTGATCTCTGTCGGTGGCGTGCGGTTTTTCACGGCGATAAAAATGCGGGAAGCCATGCTCGATGACCGGTTTATTTCCGCTCTCTTGTGCCGGATTTCCCGAATCGAAAGCAGGCGACGTTCGGTTTTGGAGCGATTGGATTCCTATGCCGTACTTTCTTCCGGGGGCGATCTTGTTGCCTTCCCTGTTTTGCTGCCGCGGAATGTGCTGTAAAACATATAAATCAAAACATGTTGATTTCTAAATATTTATTTTTTGATTGTAGAGTACTTGTATAGTATGTTAATACCCGATGTATAGTTGTTGTAAATCAAAAATACTTGATCGGCAAACGATGTGCCTCTACATTTGCAAATTGGATATCAGGGGGCTTATGCTCCCTTCCATAGTTTAATTTATATTTTTAATAATAGTTTTTCCATGAAAAAAACAGTACTCTTAATCGCCATGGCTTTGCTGGCAATAGTCGCAAAGGCAGAAGTTGGAGCCACTTGGCATGGCACCGTTGAAGATCCTTATTTCGATTTGGATTATGACATTACTTACAATGCCGATAAAACACTTTCTTTCGTCTATACATTCAGTAAAGAGATTGGAGCAGTAGGTGTTCCGGCAGGTGATGTTGCTGTGGAATTTCCCGGACGTACCGGTTTGCTTAATTTTACGCAAGAGTCGAATACCGTATTTAAATACACGACGGCTCTTACATTCAACGACGGAGAAACGGTCAGTGTGCATATCCGTATTCCTCGTATCGGAGGCTTGTGCGAAAGTACATTCGATTATGTAGTCGGAACGAGCAACGTCGTGGTTGCGGCATTGAAACTGACGGCTCAGGCTCAGAACATCACCGATTCGTCGGCAGAACTGGCTTATTCCGTAACATTGCCCGAAGCTCTTCAAGGTGCAACGGTTTCCGTTACTTGCAACGAAGAGCCGGTGAACGAATCGCCCGTAATGCTGTCCGGTTTGACGCCTTCTACCGAATATACTTACATGTTGGTGGCGACAGCTGAATTGGACGGTGAGACATACACGGCAGAAGCGACGGTAAAATTCCAGACGCTGCGTTCTGCCGATGAACCTTCCCCCGTATGGTATGGCATGGTAAAAGATGAAAAATTCGATCTGATATATACGGTTACCTACAATGCCGACAAGACTCTTACGGTGAACTATAAATTCAATACCGACCCGACTGTGGGCGAGATCGGTGTTCCCAAAATGGATGTGAATGTCGAATTTATCGGTAAACCCGGTGCGGCAGGTCTCTATAAATTGACTCCGTTGTCGAACACGGAATATGAAATGACCACTACATTCACGTTCGAAGAAGGTGAAAATGTAAAACTTCACATGTATATTCCCCGTGCGGGCGGTGTGTTCCAACCTACGGAAGAATATGTGACCGGAGCTTCTAATGATCCGATCGTATTTACTGTCGCTCCCCGTCTTACGGCTTCTGTCGCTGCTGTAACCAACAACTCTGTGACGATCGAATATGCAGTTACCCTTCCCGCCGAACTCGAAGGCGCAACGGTAGTTGTGACTTGCAACGGAAATGCACTTGACGCATCGCCTGCCGTTATTGCCGATCTGGAATCGGATACCCCCTATACCTTTACTTTGGTTGCCACGGCTACGCTCGACGGAACGGATTATGCTTGCGAACCACAGGAACTTTCCGTTCGTACGGTTGCCGACGATTTCGAACCTACCGTTTATAACGGATACTTCGATGTTACGGAACCCGAACAATTTACTTATACCTATACCGTTACATGGAATGCCGACCGTACGCTCACATTCTTCGTCGATTTGAAAAAAGCGTCGCAAGATTTCCGGAATGTACTCGGTATGCAGATCAATGTCAATGACGGCGGATTTGCTGCCATGACCAACAACGGAGACGGCACATATACCTACACTACGAAAGAAACGTACGAGAAAGACACGGCTGTTCCCGGTTTCTTCTTCCTCGCTTACGGTCCTTACGGAACGGTTAATCCCGGTTCGGTACGCAACGATTTCAGCTATGTAGTCGGATCGACCGGCGGATCGACCGGAATCGATGCGGTTGCTGTCGATACCGATGCTCCGGTAGTATATTTCGATATACAGGGTCGTCGTGTCGAGAATCCCACTTCCGGTGGTATCTACATCCGCCGTCAGGGTTCGAAGGTCAGCAAAGTAATGATCCGCTAATTACATGGAGAGCATGAAGCGTTTTTTCATTACGGCTGCTTTTGTCGCAGCGATGATGGGAGGATATGCCGAGACGGTAACGGTCGGTTCCGGCAGTTATACCACGACGCACCCCGGTTACGATCAGGCGGGGCGTAACGGTTTTCCTACCGCGAATCCGCTGGTTAGCGGTGAGGCTGCGACACGTCCGGTGCCATCCAACAAATGGTGGTCGCAAAAACTTACTACCGCTTCGCCCGAAAACCTGTTCAACTATCCGTTGGGTCTTCAAACCGATCCCAACGGGTTGGGCATTGTGCGGAATCCGCAAGAAGGTGCGATTACCGCCCAGCGGGTTTTGGTGGTCGGTGTGGAAGGTGTGATGCAGGATGTGCCTACGGTCTGCGACTATTCCGATTGGACAGTCACCTTTGCATGGGAAAATGCGTCCGGGCGTATGACAGCCACCGCAGGTACAGGCATGCCGATGGTCTACTTTACCAAACAGTCGGATGCTGCCGTTTCGGTGTCGTATAGCGGCGGACGATGCGAGGTGCGCGGGAATATTGCGGTTTTGACCGGATGTTTCAACGAGGCTTCCTATGCCATTTATGCCCCCTCCGGCAGTACATGGAGTCAGACGGGCGGCAAATTGACTTCGACGCTGAATGGTCTCGATTATTGGACAGTGGCATTGTTGCCCGACCGTTGTGCCGACGCTATGGCTCAGGCACAGGCGTGGGTTTCCCATGCGTTCACATTCCCTGCCGATACGCGGGCGGAGTGGAGCTACGACGAAACGACGGGACGTGTCACTACGACTTATACCGTTGTACCCGATCATAAGGAAGGATCGGGTACAACCCTTATGGGGCTCTTACCGCACCAGTGGGCGCATCTCGACGGTACGCCCGAATGGGAGGCGGTTGGCTATTCTACGGTGCGTGGCGAACTGAAAATGTTGGCGGCCGATAGCTTTACGACTTCGCTTACGTTTCATGGCGTATTGCCGACGATGCCGGTCGTTACCGTAAATGACAATGGCTACTCCGACGAGCAGTTGCGCGCTTTGGTCGATCAGGTGACGGCAGACCACGGACTGGCGGCATGGACCGACTCGTATAACGACGGGCAGTTGCTCAACCGTTTGGTGCAGACTGCGCGGATTGCACATGATGCCGGTTATACCGAGGGGTTTGAAAAAGCCCGGGAACTGGTACGTGCCCGCGTCGAGAATTGGCTTACCTATACTTCGGGCGAAAAAGAGTTCCTGTTCTATTACTACAAGCCGTGGGGTACGTTGCTGGGCTATCCGGCAGGACACGGGCAGGATACCAATCTCAACGACCACCATTTCCATTGGGGATACATCATACATGCGGCGGCATTTCTTGCCCAGTACGATCCGCAATGGGGCGATGCCTATGCGCCGATGATCGATCTGCTTGTCCGCGATGCGGCTTCGACCGATCGTGACGATCCCATGTTCCCGTATCAACGGGCTTTCTCTCCCTACGACGGTCACTGTTGGGCAAACGGTACGGCATCGATCGGACAGGGAAACGATCAGGAATCGACCTCGGAGGCGATGCAGTTCCATACTTCGCTGATCCATTGGGGAGCGGTACGGGGAAACCGGGAGGTGCGCGATCTGGGTATATATATGTATGTCACCGAGCAATCTGCCACGGAAGAATATTGGTTCGATATGTACGACCGCAATTTGCCGTCGGACTACCGCTACTTTATCGTATCGCGGGTATTTACCAACGGATATGATTCTGAAAACTTCTGGGGTGGGGGAATTGCCGGCTCTTATGGCATCCAGATCTATCCCGTTCATGCCGGTTCGTTCTATCTGGTCGATAACCGGAATTGGGCGAAACGTTTCTGGGAAGCGATAACGACCGATACCGATATTTTGCGGAAAGTGAAGAACCCCAATATCTGGTACGACTCCTATTGGCAGTTCCTGTCGATGATCAATCCGGCGAAAGCCTTGAACCTGTATAACGATTATCCCGATCGGGAACTGAAATTCGGCATCTCTCAGGCACAGACTTACCAATGGCTTCACTCCATGATGCAGTATGGTCGTCCCGACCGGGAAATTACGGCGAACTATCCGTTGGCTACGGCTTTCCGTACAGCCGAAACGGTGACCTATGTCGCACACAATTATGCTACGGCACCGATCACCGTACGATATTCCGACGGCTTCGAATTGCAGGTCCCTGCCGGAAGCATGGCGACGGCTTCGGCACCGAATACCGAAGAGTTTGAAGACGATGACGATCCCGGCGTGACACCGCCCGATCCCGACCCCGATCCGGAAAAACCGGGCGACGGATTTGTTTTTACTTCACAGCAGGCTTCTCAGGGCGAATTTGCCGGACCTTATACGATCCGTTACGGGATGTCGGGCAATGATGTATGGATTACAGCCGACTTTGCCGGCGACTATGTGGGCTTGGGCAATGTGGCATATATCTGGAACGAAACCTCCGGGTTTGCGGAGATTGCCATGAGCAAAACTTCCGAATCGGGCTATTCGGGCAAGATCACCGGGGTGACGACCGGATCTACTGTCCGCTTCCGTATCAAAGTCGAATTTGCCGGAGGCATGGCGGTTACCGAACAGGTGGAATATATCGTTGGTACAACGAGCGGGCTGACCGCTATCGACCGTTCTTCGGCTACCGATGCGCCTGCGGAATATTTCGACATGCAAGGTCGTCGTATTGCCGAACCTTCGTCGCCGGGGATTTATATTTGCCGTCGGGGATCGAAGACGATGAAAATACGTATTTATTAATCGGAGCGTACCGGCAGGCGTAAGGTCTGACCGCTACCGAATCTTAACGGTGGGGCACATTTCTGTTATTCCGACAGGGTGTGTCCTACCGCTTTTTTATTTTAAGGATAAACGCTTCGCCTCGGCATAATTCATTCACGATCCGCACTTGATTGCCTCTGCTCCCCGTTTGGCAGCCTATGGTGTTTCCGTCCCGAAAAAGGGGAGATCCGGAGTATGGTTCATTGTTCTGTTTGTAGGGAACCGCATTCCGCCATTTGGGGCGGTTCATATTTTGTTCATGCAATGCCGGAAAGGTTTCCGACGAATAGAATCCTTTATCCGATATGATTTTAATCTGTTTTGTGCCGGAGTTTCCGTAAACGTTTCCGGTGATATTTCCGGTTTGTAACACCTCGAATAGGGCACTCCGATAAATTTGCATACATCAAAACGAATCTAATATCTTAGTTATGCACACATTCGACTTTATTACGATCTTTATTTTCGCAGCGATCGTATTAATTACCGGAATCTCGTTTGCCAAAGCCGGAGGCAAAGATATGAAATCCTTTTTTGCCGCAGGCGGTGCCGTACCTTGGTGGATCAACGGACTCTCGCTCTTCATGGGCTTTTTCTCTGCCGGAACATTCGTAGTATGGGGTTCGATCGCTTATACGCACGGAGCGGTGTCGCTTTCGATTCAGTGGACAATGGCTATCGGCGGGTTGATCGTCGGTTGCATTATCGCTCCCATGTGGCGGCGCACCAATACGATGACTGTGGCGGAATACATCACATTGCGTTTAGGAAAGAAAGTTCAGAAAACCTATACCTATCTCTTTCTGCTGATTTCCCTGTTTACATCGGGATCATTTCTCTATCCGGTGGCAAAAATCGTGAGCGTGGCTGCCGATTTCAATCTGTACTCCTGTATCCTGTTGTTGGGCGGTATCAGCATTATCTATGTGGCTATCGGCGGATTATGGGCGGTAGTCGTTACCGATGTCCTTCAATTCATAATCCTGACAGCGGCGGTAATCATTGTCGTTCCCTTGTCGTTGGATAAGATCGGCGGAATCTCCGAGTTCTTTACCGCGGCACCCGATACGTTCTTTAATCTGGTGAATTCGGAATACACATGGGGATTCATTATCGCATTCGGTATATACAATCTCTTCTTCTTGGGCGGCAACTGGGCATATGTGCAACGCTATACCAGTGTGCGCACACCGCGCGATGCACAGAAAGTAGGATGGCTGTTCTCCGCACTTTATGTAATCAGTCCGGTATTGTGGATGTTGCCGCCGATGATCTATCGCATTTATAATCCCGAACTGGCGGGGTTGGCAGACGAAGGTGCCTATCTCATGATGTGTAAGACCGCTCTGCCTGCCGGTATGTTGGGCATGATGTTGGGCGGTATGATCTTTGCGACAGCCAGTTCGTTGAATGCCACATTGAATATTTCGTCGGGTGTATTTACCAACGATATTTATAAATACCTGCGCCCGAACAGTTCGGACAAAGAGCTGATAAAAGTAGCCCGTATCTCTACGATCGGATTCGGTGTATTGGCTGTTGTGGTAGCGTTGTTGATACCGGCTATGGGCGGTATCGTGAATGTGGTGATCAGTCTGGGAGCTTTGACCGGTGTGCCCTTGTATTTCCCGGTTATCTGGACGCTCTTCTCGCGTCGTCAGACTACCCGGTCGGTAGTTTCCACAACCTTGATCTGTCTGACGGTAAATGCGATATTCAAGTTTATCATCCCGATCTGGGGACTTTCGCTGAGCCGTACCGAAGAAACCGTATTGGGAGTATCGTTGCCCATACTGATGATGATTCTGTTCGAGATCTATTATGCGTTGCGCGGAAAGGTCAGCCCCATGTATGCCGGTTATCAGAAGGTACGTCAGGAGCGGGAAGAGCAAATGAAAGCGGAATCGCAGGAAACCGTAGCCCAATCCGACAACAGCAATGCTTACAGCTTGCGTGTCATGGGGCGTGCGATCACCTGTTCTTCGTTGCTGATTCTGGTCATTGCCGCCATTGCCGACAGCGGGCAATACATCATTGTGCCGATAGGCGTGATCCTGCTGTTGGTCGGCTTGAAATTGGCTTTTAAGAAAATCGAGAAAAAATAAAAATATGCTTGTAGAGAATTTTGTTTCGGAAAGAAACTTGAAAAAAGAATCGTATCGAGCCGATCTCGTGGTTGCAGGCGGTGGCATAACCGGCGTTTGTGCAGCCATTGCCGCTGCACGCGAGGGAATTAAAGTCGCCTTGATCCAAGACCGTCCCGTATTGGGGGGCAATGGATCGAGCGAGGTCCGGGTATGGATGCTGGGGGCTACTTCGCACATGGGAAACAACAACCGGTGGGCTCGCGAAGGCGGGATCATCGACGAGATATTGGTAGAGAATACCTATCGGAATAAGGAGGGAAACCCGGTTATCTTCGATACCGTGTTGCTGGATAAAGTGCTGGCGGAAAAGAATATAAAACTTTTCTTAAATACGGCGATATATGATGTTAAAAAGTCGGACGGGCATACGATCGAATCTGTTTCGGCGTTTAATACACAGACGCAAACCCATTTCGAAATCTCCGGTTCCTATTTTTGCGATGCGTCCGGCGACGGTATAGTCGGAGCGAGAGCGGGTGCTGCTTTTCGCATCGGTGCGGAAAATGCCGATGAGTATGATGAAAAATTTGCTCCCGACAAACATCTGTACGGAGAAAGATTGGGACACTCCATTCTGTTCTATGTCAAAGATACGGCACATCCTGTAAAATATATTGCTCCTCATTTTGCTATGCCAAAAGAGGAAGTAGAGAAATATATCAACCGCATCCAGAACCCTAACTATTTTACCCCGAAACAACTTGGTTGTAAATACTGGTGGATCGAATATGGCGGTCGTCTGGATACGATAGCCGACACCGAAGAGATTAAATACAAACTTTGGTCGGTACTGTACGGAATTTGGAATTATATCAAGAACTCCGGCAAGTATCCCGAAGCCGAGACGATGACTTTGGAATGGGTCGGTCTCTACCCGGGTAAGCGCGAAAGTCGTCGGTTTACAGGTTATTATGCCTTAAATCAAAAAGATATTATCGAACAGCATCCGTGTGCCGATGCGGTTGCTTTCGGAGGATGGTCTATCGACCTGCATCCTTCCGACGGCGTATTCAGCGACAAAAGCGCATGCAACCAATGGCACTCTAAGGGAGTATATCCGATTCCGTACCGTTGTTACATCACGCCCGACATCCATAACCTTTTTATCGGCGGGCGGTTGATGAGCGCAACCCACGTGGCACACGGTTCGTCGCGGGTAATGGCTACGGCTGCATTGGGCGGAGAAGCGATCGGTACTGCCGCCGCACTCTGTCTGAGAGAAGGATGCCGACCGGCTGAAATTGCCGAACCCGAACGGATGAAACAATTGCAGACCCGGTTGGTCTACAATGGCGCTTACCTCCCGCAATGCCGTATCGAAGATGCAGGAAATCTCGTTGCGTCCGCACGGATCGAAGCTACCTCCGAAATGCGTATGACCGGAATTCCGTTCGACGGCGGGTGGAAAAGCCTGAGCCAGTCGGCAGCGCAGATGTTGCCGTTGCGTAAGGGAGGAGTACCGCGATTGACGGTTGCCCTTCAAGCCGAAGAAGATACCGAACTGACGGTTGAGCTGCGTGTCAGCTCCAAGCCGTTCAATCATACCCCCGATACCGTATTGGAATCCGTCCGGGTTGCCGTCGCGAAAGGCGAAGCGGAATACGATATTGCATTTGCCGCCGAAATACCGGCAGACTGTTATGCGTTTATCTGCTTCATGAGCAACGACCGGTTGGCGATTCGCACGTCGGCATGTCGGGTCACCGGATTGCTGTCGGTATTCAACAAGATACTTCCCGCTGTCTCCAATTTCGGAAAACAAACTCCGCCCGATAATATCGGTGTGGAAGCCTTTGAATTCTGGTGTCCGGAGCGGCGTCCCGACGGTGAAAATATCGCTATGCGTTTCTCTTCTCCGATCGACTGTTTTTCCGTCGAGAATCTGCGCACTTCGCTCTATCGTCCGGTTGAACAACCCAATGCTTGGGTGGCAGAGTGGAACGACGAGATGCCGGAGGTTTCCCTTTCGTGGGATAGCGGGCAGTCGGTGAAAACGATTCGCCTCTATACCGATACCGATGCCGATCATCCGATGGAATCGGTGCAATGGGGACATTTCGACAGCCGTATGCCGTTCTGTGTAAAAGAGATTACGATTTGCGACGGGCAAGACCGTATCTTGGCGGAAATAAAGGACAATTACCAGACACTGGTAACGGTAGATCTGCCGGAGGCGGTGACCTTGCGGACGCTGAAAATCCGGCTTTCCAAACCTGCGCCGAACATTCCGGCTGCGCTTTTTGCCATAAATATTCAATCTTAAATCAAAAAACATATAACACATGAAAAAATACATCTTCACGTTAGCCTATGTTTTGATGCCCCTGCTGTTGCTGGCGCAGACAAAAGTCGAAGGCACGGTATCCGACGAAACCGGAGAACCGCTGCCGGGTGTATCGGTAACGGTAAAAGGTACGAACAAAGGTACGCTTACCAATATGGACGGTAAGTTTGTGATTACATTGGCTTCGGACGATAAGGAACTCTCATTTTCGTTTATCGGTTATTCTACGCAGACGGTAAATGTACAAGACCGTAAGCCGGTAAGTGTAAAGATGGTGCCCGATGTAATCGGATTGGAAGAAGTCGTAGCCGTAGGTTACGGTACACAGAAAAAAGTGAATTTGCTCGGTGCGGTCGAAAACCTGTCGATGAAAGAGTTGGAAACACGCCCGCTGACCAATACCAGTATGGCATTGCAGGGGCAGGTGGCTGGTGTCGATGTCGTTCAGACTTCGGGCGAACCGGGAAATGACCACGGACAGATACGTATCCGCGGTATCAGTTCTATCGAAAACAATAACGAACCGTTGGTGTTGATCGACGGAATCGAAGGCGACATCAACGAAGTGAATCCGAAGGATATTGAAAGCATTTCGGTTTTGAAGGATGCCTCCTCGGCTGCCATATACGGATCGCGTGCGGCGGCAGGTGTTGTCTTGATCACTACGAAAAGCGGATCGGAAGGCAGACTGAAAGTGACCTACGGTTACAACTTCGGTATGCAGCAGGCTACCTCTATGCCCGAGCCGGTCGATGTATATACATGGATCGACTTGAAGCAGGAAATGCTGACGTATAACGGGCAGAAAGCGCAAGCCGATGCGTTGGAAACGGTGCGTCAGGAATACCTGAACGGCACGAAAGTGGCGACTAACTATTACGATGAATTTTTCAGGGTAGCTCCGCAGCACGACCATTACATGAACTTTTCGGGTGGTACGAAATATCTGAAAGGTTCTGCATCGTTGGGTTATTCGAGTCAGGACGGTGTGTTGCGTGGAACTTCGGTCGAGAAATATACGTTCCGTACCAGTCTGGATGCTACCTCTAAAAATAAAATTATCAACTTCAAATTGAATCTTTCCGGATCGCGCCGCAACCGCGACGAATATACGGTCAGCTCCAATACGGTGATCAACAACGTGCATCGTTCGGGACCGGTCAGCGTGTTCCGCGCACAAAACGGGTTGTACGGATATTACGGTATGTACTATGCCCAAAAAGAGTTGGGTGGCGGCAGTTGGACGAACAACAATGCGATCAACGGCCGTGCGCAGATCAACTTGAATCTGTTCAAGGGATTTCAGTTGAGCGGGGCTTTGAATGTGAACTATGGTGATGCGAAACGTCGTGTATTCGCTCCGCCGTTGTACACTGCCAGCGATTTGTACGGCGATTCGCAATCGAAACAGAAATCATATTACGAGGTGACCAACACCAGTTCGTTCTCTACGACTGCCGAGGCGATAGCCCGTTACAATACGGTGATCGACCGTAAACACCGTATCAATGCCATGATCGGTTATTCGCAATACAAATTCGAGTATGCGACAGAATATGCCCGTCGCGACGACTATACCACATTCGTACCGTCGTTGGTACACGGTAGTTCCTCTACGCAAGCCAACCGCGATACCCAGTCGGAACGCACATTGCTCTCCGCATTCGGTCGTGTGGGCTATACCTTGCTCGACCGGTATATGTTCGAGGTGAATTTCCGTGCCGACGGTTCGTCGCGTTTCCGGAACAACAAATGGGGATATTTCCCCTCCGTATCGGCAGGATGGCGTATTTCCGAAGAACCTTTCTTTAAAAATGCCGATCGTACACGTTTTGTCGATAACCTGAAACTGCGTCTCTCTTGGGGACGTTTGGGAAATGAAAGCATCGGTGCCGCTTATACCGGTTTCGATGAAATCAGTTTCCTTTATCCTTACGACTTCGGCGGATCGATTGTTTCGGGTGCCGCCCTTGCCGGATTGTCCAACCCGAACACCACATGGGAGACAACCGAACAGACCAACGTCGGTATCGATTTCAGCTTCTTGAAGAGCTTCACCATTTCGTTAGATTATTTCTATAAATACACCTACGATGTGTTGATGCGTCTGCCGTTGCCGCTTTCATTGGGTTCTCCTGCCAATCCGTATCAAAATGCCGGAACGATGGAAAATCAGGGATTCGAGGTAATGATCAACTACAAGAAAGCATTTACGAGAGACTTCACGTTCAATGCTTCGTTCACCGCATCGCATCTTCGTAACAAGATTCTGTCGCTCAACGGACAAGGTCCGATCTACCATGCTACTACCGACAACTCCACGTCGGTATTGATTTCGGCGGAAGGACATCCTTACGGCTCGTTCTACGGATATAATGTGATCGGTATTTTTCAGGAAAGCGATTTTACATGGCAAAACAACAGCGACCCGAATGTTCCCGTGCAGGATCGTAACTATGTGTTGAAACCCGGTATTCCCACGCAGGCGGAGAATCCCAAACCCGGTGACCTTCGCTTCGAGGATATCAGCGGACCTGACGGAGTTCCCGACGGCACGATCGACTTGGACCACGACCGTAAGATTATCGGTTCGCAATTCCCCGATCTCACCTATTCGTTCAATATCGGCGGTGAATACAAAGGATTCGATTTCAACCTCTTCTTCCACGGCGTAGCCGGTCGCGACCTGTATAGCTGCGGCGCGATGGTCGTTCCGTTTGTCAATGATAACGGAAACGTTTGGAAAGAGATGGTAGGAAGCCGTTGGACTTATGAGAATCCGAGTACCACGCATCCGCGTCTGTTCAACGACAACGCTCGTCTCACCATGCGTTCCAATTACTACCTGCAAGATGCGTCGTTCCTGCGTTTGAAGAACGTGGAAATAGGTTATACCTTCCCCAAGAATCTGATGAAGAAAATCTGGGTAGACCGTCTGCGTATCTATGCCGGTGTACAGAATGCGTTTACTTTCACCAAATTCAAAGGATGGGATCCCGAACGTCCGGCAGAAAACATCTCGTCCGATGTTTATCCGCAGGTACGGGTGTATAACGTAGGTGTAAATATTAGTTTCTAACCTTGATAACGATACGATATGAAGACTAACCATATAAAAATAGCAGTCGGTTTGTGGCTGGCAGGGACGGCGTTCGTCTCTTGTTCCGATGATTTTCTCAACCGCGAACCTTTGACGACACTCACCCCCGAGAACTATTTCGTCTCCGAAGAGAATGCGTTGGTGGCGGTGAACGGAATCTACAACGGCGTGCGTGCCATGAACAGTGCGCGGGAATATACGATCGACTATGATTGTATGACCGACAATATGTACAATTACAGCCGCTATCAGCATACGCAGGAGATAGGGCAGGGGTCGCACAGTGCGTCCAGCTATTATCCGCAGGCGAAATGGAATAAAGACTATCAGGGCATTGCCCGTGCCAATCTGGTGCTGGCATACCTCGACAACTGCTATACCGACGCTACGAAAGACAGCCCGTTGAAAGAACGGATGCGCGGAGAAGCCTATTTCCTGAGAGCGTTTTTCTATTCCGATCTGATCGACTTCTTCGGCGACGTACCTTTGATCACTGAGCCGAAAGATGTCAGCTACAAAGGACCTCGCGTATCGCGCGACATCGTATTGGATACGATCCTCAACGATTTCGACAGTGCCATCGAACGTCTGCCCGTAGCATACGACGAAGAAAATATCGGTCGTGCCACGAAAGGGGCGGCTATGGCGGCAAAGGGGAAAGTCCTGCTGTATAACCACCGCTATGCCGAGGCTGCCGACGTGCTGAAAAAGGTCATCGACCTGAAAGACGAATCGGGTGCGAAGCGGTACGATATCTACCCGCATTATCGCGAATTGTTCCTGCCGCAGTACGAAAACAATTGTGAGGTCGTATTCGACATCCAGTACATCAAAGGTCGTTTTTCCGACGGGTTGAGCCATCAGCTCTATACTTTCGTCGTGGAGTGGAATTCGTATTGTCCTCTCGCGCAGTTGGCGGAAGCCTATTATACGACAAACGGACTGGCACCCGAAAAAGATCCGACATGGGATCCGGCTCAGCCTTTCCTGAATCGCGACCCCCGTCTCGAATATTCGATCATGGTGCCCCGTTCATTGACCGGACGTCCGGCAAGCAATGGTTCGCCGGCGGTGTTTATTCCGTCGTCGGGCAACCATACGTCGTTGAAAATCCGGAAATGGAACGATTATGAGGAACGTGAGAAAAACAACTCCGAGCAGAATATACCTCTGATCCGCTATGCCGATGTGCTGTTGATGTATGCCGAGGCTGCGGTTATGTCCGGAACCTACGACGAAGTCGAGGTACGTGCGGCAATCGATGCTGTACGTCAGCGTCCCGATGTCATGATGCCGAAAGTGGAAGAGGTGGAAGGTACAGGACTTTCGCCCGATAAACTCATCGAGATTATCCGTCACGAACGTCGGGTGGAATTCCCGTTTGAGGGAACACGCATCTCCGATATCCGTCGTTGGCGGATCGGCGAGGAGGTGATGACCGATGCTATCGGTTACGATCCTACCAAAGGGAAACTCAATCCGCCGGTATATGAAAAGGTAGTTGTAGACAAACGGGTGTTCAATCCGAATCGTGATTATTTGTGGCCTATTCCGCAAAAAGAGATCGATGCCAATCCGGCGATAGGTCCGGCAAATCAGAACCCCGGCTATACGGCAAATTAAAAACCGGACAGGCTTTTGACCGAATCCGATAAACCAAGGAAACACAATGAAACTGAAACTATTGATAGGAATCTGCCTGCTCGTTGCGCCGTTGTCCATGACGGCGCAAAAGAGCGGCGTGAAATTGAAAGGGAAAAACATAGAGGTCTATTCGGGACGTACCTCGTTCCGCTTCCAGCCCGACTTTACGTTGCTTTACACCGACAAGGATCCGAATATGCAATTGAAGAATCTGTCGGACTGCAACTATTTCGCACCCACTTGGAATGTGCGGAATCTTCCGGACGAAAAAATATTTAAGGAACGGGCTTCGAACAAAGCCCGGGGCGGCGAGGGGTTTGACGATGCCGCCGGTAAAGCCCGGACAAGACGTACCGCCGATCTGTGGTATGCCGGCGAGCGCATTCCGTTCGTATGCCGTTCGGTAAAGAAAGAAAAAGAGACCATTGTCATCGAAGCGGTAGCGGAGACATACGGAACCCTGCGGGCGGAAGTATTTACCGATTCGCTTCCTTATCCCGCCATTACTTATACGTTTACCCCCGAACGCGACGGATATTTTTCGATTGCCTATACCGGTGCGCCGGCATTCGGTCTGAACGAAGTATCGGAAATCTGGCAGCCGATGGTGTGGCAGGAGATGCGTTTCCCGCAACAAAGCTACCTCACATTGGCATTCCAGTGTTCTCTGCCGGCGACGTTGGCGACTGTCCGTGGAAAGACGGTCGGTGTTATGGCAGATAGCCGGGAGATACCTTTCCAGCCGCTGCCGACACGCGACAACAACCGTTTCGGCGTTGCTTTGCGCAATCTCTCCGGGCAAGTACAGTCCGCATTTATCGCTCCCGTGTTGGGGCATCTGAATTCTGATATGAAAGCCGGCGAACCATTCTCGGCAACCATGCGGTTGGTCGTTTCCGACGAAGATGTGCAACATACCTACGAAAGTGCGGCGCGGCGTGCATTCGGGTTCCGCGATTACCGCCGCAATGAAATATCGTCGGTCAATCGCACGATGGACCGCATGGTGGAATATACCCTGACACCGTACAGCAACTTTATCGACAGTTTGCGCGGATGTTCCTATTCGACCGATGTACCGGGTTCTACCAAGAATGTCAGTTCGTTGCATCCGCTCTCTATCGCATTGGTTACCGACAACCGCGACCTTTTCGAACGCCGGGCATATCCGGTTATGGAGTATATGCTGTCGCGCGACAATACGCTGTTTTGCCTCGATACCACGCAGAAGGTGCAACGTCCGTCGCGGAAATTGGGCAGACCTTGTGCCCCGGTATCCGAACTGGCAGGGCTTTACGATCTGACGGGACATACCTCTTCGTTCCTGCTCGATTGGACGGAAGACAAGTTCTATCGCTACGCTGCACCCGAGAAACGGCAGCACGGACGCGGATTGTGGAACGACTGTCTGGAACTGTACCGGGCTACCGGTGACAAAGCCTATCTGGACTGGGCGGTGCGTGGCGGCAATTTTTATGTCAAGAACAATATAGATACGCCCAGAACCGGTTTGAAATCGGAATTTTTCTGGATTACTTATGCGCCGAAATACATATCTTTGTTGGAGTTGTATGAAGAGACACACGATCCGGTATATCTGGAATCCGCACACAAGGCTGCCCGTTATTATGCCATGTTCGTTTGGATGTGTCCGGAAATTCCGGCAGACAGTATTCTGGTAAACAAAGACGGGAAAGCCCCGTGGTACTGGTATCTGAAATCGAGGGGGATACCGCAACAGTCCGCTCCCGAAGAGACGGTGGAAGCATGGCGTTTGTCCGAAATCGGGCTTACCGCCGAATCCTCGACGACCGGAATCGGACACCGTGCCGTATTCATGGCTCACCATGCTCCGTATTTTTTGCGGATCGCCCATTATACCGGCGATACATTCCTTCGCGATATAGCCCGTTCGGCAGTTGTCGGACGCTATCGCAACTTCCCCGGTTATCACATCAATACCGAGCGGAATACGGCATACGAGCAGATCGACTTCCCGATGCACTGGCACAACGAAATCAGCGCGACTTCGTTCCATTACAACCACCCGTTCCCGCATATCTCTATTCTGATAGACTATCTGGTAACGGATGCTTTCGACAAGTCCGATGAGAAAATAGCATTCCCTTCGAAACATATCGAAGGCTACGGGTATCTGCAAAACAAGTTTTACGGACATGCTCCCGGACGTTTCTACGGCGATAAGAATGTATGGCTCTGGATGCCGGCGGGTATTGCCGCAAGCGAGAATGTCGAACTGAATTACCTGTCGGCACGTGGCGACGATGCGTTCTATATCGCATGGATGAACCAGTCGGCAGAAGAGGTGACGACCGCTGTGACGCTCGACACCGAACGGCTGGCGGCTTTGCGGGGCAAACGGGTTGTTGCCGAGGTATGGCGCGACAACCGTCGGGTAGCCGATCTGCCGGTAGTGGACGGCAAATGCGAGATCACGGTGTCGCCCAAAGGCATTACTGCGCTGGTCGTTCGCGAATGCCCCGTACAGTCCGATTTCCAGCAAGCCTTTGCCCGGAAAGGAGAAGGGTGGAAAAATGACAGTTTCTATTCCGAATTCGGCGATATGTCGGCGTTGTGGCTCAACATGGGCGAGGGATTGAAACGGGTTTATCTCTTCTTGCGCGACGACGATTCCGTATTCCGTGAAGTCAATTTGCTCTATCGTTTCGACGACGGAAAATTCAAGATGATGAACGATGCCCATTACCCGTTTGAATTTTCCATTCCGTTGCCCGAAGGCGTGGAGAATGTATATCTGCGAGTGACCGGTATCGACGTGAACGGAAATGTACAGGAAGGAGAATTATTTAAATTATCGAAAGAATAAATCAATACGACAGATGAAGAAAAAATTTTTGTTAGCCGCTATCTGCTGTGCTTGTATAGGTATCGGAAATGCCCGGAATATTTCGGAGGAGACCGAACGTAAAATAGATGCGCTGTTACAACAGATGACTCTCGACGAGAAGATCGGGCAGTTGAATCAGTTTGCCGGAACGATGAATCCGACAGGTCCGGTAACCCGACGTGGCGACGGCAGCGAATTTATCAAAAAAGGGTTGGTCGGTTCTGTACTCAATGTGGTAGGAGCGGAGCGTACACGCGAAACCCAGCGTATGGCGGTTGAAGAAAGCCGTCTCGGCATACCCTTGCTGATCGGCTTCGATGTGATACACGGCTATCGCACCATGTTCCCGATTCCGTTGGCGGAAGCTGCGAGCTGGGATATGGATCTGATGAAACGTACCTCGGCAGCCGAAGCTACTGCGGTAGGTATTCATTGGACGTTTGCTCCGATGGTAGATATTTGCCGTGATGCCCGCTGGGGGCGGATCATGGAGGGAGCCGGTGAGGATCCCTACCTTTGTTCGCAGGTGGCAAAAGCCAAAGTCGAAGGCTATCAGGGCGAGGATCTGAAAGACATCAATACCGTAATGGCGTGTGCCAAACACTTTGCCGGTTATGGAGCCGCCGAAGCCGGACGCGATTACAATACTGCCGATATGAGCGATGTCGTATTGCGCAACATCTATCTGCCTCCGTTCAAAGCGGCGGTGGAAAGTGGTGTCACCACCTTCATGAGCGGATTTCACGAACTGAACGGTGTGCCTACCTCTGCCAATCCCTATCTGTTGCAGGATGTATTGCGCAAGGAGTGGGGCTTCGAAGGCTTTGTCGTTTCCGACTGGGCTTCGGTGCGTGAAGTAGCGGCACACGGTCATGCCCGCAATCTGAAAGAAGCCGGTGAACGGGCGTTCAATGCCGGTGTGGATATGGACATGGAGTCGGTGGCTTACCTGAACCACATGAAAGAACTCGTTGCCGAAGGTAAGGTATCGGAAGAAGCGATCGACAATTCGGTCCGCAAAATCCTGCGCATGAAATATGCCGTAGGTATCATGGACGATCCCTACCGCTATTGCAGTGAAAAACGCGAGAAAGAAGTGATCCTGAACAAAAAGTTCGTAGCTTTGGCAAAAGAAGCCGCTTGCAAGTCGATGGTACTGCTGAAAAACGAAAACAACCTGTTGCCTCTTTCCGAGAAAACCGGCTCGATCGCGATAATCGGTCCGTTGGCAGATTCGAAAGCCGATATGATGGGTAGCTGGTCGAAGAGCGGCGACCCGAACGATGCGGTCACTTTCTGGGAAACGATGCAGAAAAAATACGGCAAGAAAATCGACCTGGTCTACGAAAAGGGTTGTGATATAAATTCCGATAGCCGCGAGGGTTTTGCTGCCGCATTGGATGCCGCACGCCGCTGCGATGTGATTATTGCGACGATGGGCGAAGCTGCCAAAATGAGCGGCGAGGCATCTTGTCGGGGCGACATCACGCTGCCCGGTGTGCAGGAAGAACTGCTCAAAGAACTGAAAGCATTGGGCAAACCTATTGTGCTGGTACTTTTCAACGGACGTCCGGTAGCAATACCGTGGGCAGCCCAAAACATTCCGGCTATTCTGGAATCGTGGTTCCCCGGCATACAGGCAGGTCCGGCATTGGCTGACGTATTGTTCGGCAAGTTCAACCCGCAGGGACGCCTCACGGTTTCGTTCCCCTATGCGGTCGGACAAGTACCTATTTTCTACAACCACAAACACACGGGACGTCCGATGCGTCACTCTACCGATGTCTTTGTTTCGCGTTATCTCGATACGCCGGTCAAACCGCTCTATCCGTTCGGTTACGGACTGTCATATACCACGTTCGAATATTCCGATATTACGCTCGACAGCAACAGCTTGGATGCGGACGGAAAACTGACGGCACGGGTGACGGTGAAGAATACCGGCAAATATACCGGTACGGAAACCGTACAACTCTATATCCGCGATGTGGTGGCTTCGGTTACACGTCCGGTAAAAGAACTGAAAAACTTCCGGCAGATAACGCTTAAACCCGGACAATCCGAAGAGGTGGTTTTCGAAATCACCGAACCCGATCTGAGATTCTGGAACGATAAAAAACAATTCATCTCCGAACCGGGAGAATTCCATCTCTTTATCGGGCACGATTCCGAACAGGCGGCAAAAGCCGAATTTAATCTTTTGTAATCATGAAACGAACCATTCTGACGATAATCTGTACGATCGTACTGGCTAACGGGTGGGCGCAGTCGCCGTTTTTGCGCGACGACGCCCGTTCGTGGGTGTTGGTCGATTCCGATGAATTTGAAGGCGATACGGTCGATTGGAGCCGTTGGCAATCCGAAGATCCCCGTACGATAAAACATGCCACGTATCGCGGACCCGAGAATGCACTCGTCCGCGACGGCGAGTTGCGTCTGTATGTCACGAAACAGTCGAAGAACGGTTCGGAATGGATGGCGGCTTCGATCTATTTGACCGAACCGCTGGAATACAACTCTTATGTGGAATGCCGTTTCAAATCTACCCAATGTTCCGGCGTAAACAATGCTTTCTGGCTGGCATGCCGTACCGCGCAGGGCGGCACGTACAACAACCGTTACGAGGTCGATATTGTGGAAGCCCGATACAATACCGAAGCCGGTTGCGGGCTGGGGCATGTCGCTTGGCACGATTGGAAAACGTATGGTTATACGTTCGATGCCGACGGGCACAAGTTCGATGTGGCGCAGGGTATGCATGTCGCTCACGACTTTTCCGAATATCATGTTTGGGGACTTTGGTACGGCGAGAATGAAATGATTTATTATTTAGACGGTTCGCCTGTATGGACGGCGAAAACGCATCCGAAATATACCGATCAGTGGTACACCGGTGTCGGCAAGGCGGATACTTGGCGTCCCGATGAGGAAAAACGGGCATACGGTCGTTACGGACAGGACGATTGGAGCTATATGGGCGGTTATAACGGGGATAAGATGAACATCATACTCAGCACGTTGCCTTGGGGCGAAGAGACGACTCCGCTCACCGATGCCGCTCACGGCACCTATATGGCGGTGGATTATGTACGGGTGTACAAGCCGGCGGAACTGCTGAACGGACGACCTGCCGAAACGATCCGCCCCGAAACCGCCGAAGTCGCTCTGACGGGCGATTACTCGCTGGCATCCGATGCCGGAATCTATTTTTCGTTTTTGGCAGACGATCTTTCGGGCGATGATCTTTCGGTCGTATTTAACGATGCGTCGGGCAAGGCGGTGGCACATTGCGGCATAGACCGTGAGGGTATCTATACGGGAATCGGAGCGTCGAATAGCCACACATCCGTCGCTTATCCGTCGAAAGAACGAGCCCCGTTCATCCGTGAAAACGGGAAACGCACATTGGTGGTATGTCGTTTTACGGCGAAAGCGGGCGGGTTCCGCGATGCCATGAGTGTGGCGGTGTTCGATTACGATGCTGTCCCGGTTCGCACCGAACCCTATTTCTATCCCAATATCGATGCCGCAGGAAATACGGCGTTTACCAACGAATGGACGATCAACAGCAAGGCATACAGCGATGCGTCGATACGTTCTTTGTCGTTTGCCGGAAATTGGAAGATTTCGGAAATCCGTGTCGGTCACAACTATCTGAGCGTGTTGCCCGACAGCTGGAAGATGCCGCAATGCACCCTTTCCGGTTGTCATTGGGGCAAGAAAGGCGAGTCTTGGCAAATCCCCGTCGAACTGACGGGCAAATCTCCGTTTGAGATTGCGTACAGCTATGCCGGACACGATTTTGTCGTCTCCGGTTTGCCGGCAGGAAAAATCGGGCTGCCTGTTCAGGTAACCCGCAACGGTGAATTCGCGATTCGTTCGGTGACCGACGGCGACGGGAAGCCGGCACGTGTAAACGGAAAATATTATATTCTGACCGGAAAAAGCCGAAGTAATACCGAAACCCCGGTATTCGATACCTATGTGCAGAACGGACGCGATGAAAATTTTTCCGCTTATCAGAATTTTGAGATGAAAGGCGATGCCCGTTATGCCCGGCAACTGTTCCTGACCTTTCCGATTACCGGGTTGAATGCCGAAGATCCGGTATTGCTCTCTCTTTATTGTACGGAAAACGAACGGAACCAGCCGTTGGTACTGGCAGTCGATGAAGTGACGAAAAATCTGTCGCGGTCGGTTACATGGAGCTCGCGTCCGTCGGATGCAGAGTGCATTCCCGTATCGGAGATGAATGTGCCGGGCGGAACTGGTTATGCCGTATGCGACGTATCCGATTGCATCCGTCGGGCAAAATCGGCAGGAAAGGCACGGGTAACATTCCGCCTCGCATTTGCCGACGGCGATCGCAACAACATGGTGCGGTTTCAGCAGGGGCACGATTCGTACGGTACGAATCCTCCGGCACTGATGCAGATGAAATTTAAATGATTAGGAATATGAAACTGAATAGATACGGAATATTGTTGGTGTTGTGCGGCTTATGCGTGTGGAACATGCGGGCGCAACAAAAACCGTTGCTGAAAAACGACTCAGTCGGGCAATGGTCGTTGGTATTTGAAGAAGAGTTTGAAGGAAACTCCGTGGACTGGAATCTGTGGCGTAACGAATATCTGCCCGGATTGAAACATGGTTCGTACAGCCAGCCGCAGAACGCCGAAGTCAAAGACGGAGAATTGCGTTTGTATATCCGCAAGGAGTCGGTGAACGGTTCTACGTGGACGGCTGCATCCATATTTCTGGCAGAGCCGATCAAACCCTATACCTATATCGAGTGCCGTATGAAACCGGCGCAATGCACCGGTGTAAACAACGCCTTCTGGATGGCAAACCGCTCGAAACAGACTACGACGTGGAAAAACCGTTGCGAGATAGACATGGTGGAAACCCGTTACGATACGACCAAACATGCCGGAAACGCACACATCGGTTGGCACGATTGGAAAGCACAGCCCTATCTGAAAAACTCGAAAGGGCGCAACGATCATGTGGCTCAGGGAAAAATCATCTACCACGACTACGAAGATTATCAGACGTGGGGCATTTATTTCAAGGAGAGTGATTACGTGATCTATCTCGAAGGAGAACCTGTGTGGGACGGCAAGACGCACCACATCTATCCGCAGCAATATTATACGGGGTTGGGTCGCTTCAAAGACTGGTTCGAAACCGAAGGCCGCCGTGCTTACGGAAAATGGGGTCAGGACGACTGGAACTATCAGGCAGGATATAGCGGCGATAACCTCAATGCCATATTGACGGCATATACGTGGCCCGAAAAATGGTCGCCGATCACCGACGATGCCGCCGATACCTACATGGCTGTCGATTGGGTACGCATGTACCGTCCCTCGGTCGTGATGAATACCCAGCCGGAAGAAGAATACGAAAAGGTGCGCCGGGCGGTTATCCTTTCGGGCGACTATACGTTCGATAGCGATGCGAACAGCTATTTCAGTGCGGTCGTAGAGAAGAAGGACGATACGCCTCTCGAATTTACTTTTGTCGATGACAACGGGGCTCCGGCATTCAGTGCCGGTATCGATCCGCACAACCAGCTTTTCATTCATTGGGGCGACCGGATCAGCCATACCAATGTGGCTTATCCCGCCGTATTGGAGAAACGCGATTATGTAGAGCCCGGAAAGAAGTACCTCATGGTGTTGCGTGCTACGGCGCACAGTGCGCATGGCAAGTTCGACCGCGACGGGGTGAGCCTGTCGGTCTATCCGCTCGACGGTACCGCATTGCCCGACGAACCCTATTTTTATCCCAATGTCGATTCGTTGGGCAATACCAGCATCAATGCCGGCTGGCAGTTGAATGCCCGGAATTATTCCGATGCCGGACTGAAAGCCGTGCAGATACGGGGCAACTGGGCGGTATCCGATTTCAAAGCCGGACGAAGTTACAAAAGCGTGATTCCTGCCGACTGGCATAAACCGACCGCTGCACTTAGCGGAGTCGCTATGGTAGAGGAGGGAGAAACGGCATCGGCGAAAGTCGTGTTTACCGGTTCGTCGCCGTGGCGGCTGGAATATCAGGTGAACGGAGAAAACAAAGTATTGGAGAATATCAAATACAAGGAAATCGCTTTGACCGAAACCGTGACACAAAATACGAAGATCGTATTGAACCGGGTTACCGATGCGTCCGGATTGGACGGCTTTGTCGAGGGAAGTGCCTCCTTGCTGTTGAACAACAAGAAAAACAAATACATCCTGCCCGTATTCGATACCTACGTGCAACCCGAACAGGACGAGCTTTTCTCGGCTCCCCCGGGCCTCGAACCCAAAAGCCAATCGCGCCGTTGTTTCAAAGGCGATCCGCGCTTTGAACGTCAGATCTATATGACGTTCCGGGTAGCCGATCTGCCCGACGCGGAAAAATACCTGTTCTATATCTACTGTGCACGTAACGAAAAAGAGCAGCCTATGACATTGAGCCTCCAACAGATCGAGGGCAATATCTCCACCCGGATGATGTGGTTCAACAAACCCGCCGATGACCGTTGCCGTGAAATCGGTAAAATGGAAGTCGGAGCACAATCCGGCAGCTTTATCGGTATGGACATTACCGAATGGGTGAAACAACGCCGCGAGGCAGGCGAGTCGCTGCTCAATCTGCGCCTTGTATATTACGATGGCGAGAAAACCAATCTGCTCGTGTTCCCGCAAGGGCACGAGCCGTCGGGCAAGAATGCACCTCGTATTGTATATGTGAAATAAGGAAACTATCAAAATCATATAATAAAAACGCTATGAAACACAAAACTTTAAAATCGGTTGTAGTGGCTGTGGCTGGATTTGTAATGCCGGCGATGGCGGCATCTGTTCCGGCTACCTTTACGCCGGTTGCCGACGGCTTTGTCCGCGAAGCAGAGAAAAATACGGTGCTGACCTACGAGTCTGCACAGGTAAAGAACCAGAAAGGGTACAGCCGTGAGATGTACATGAACTTCGATCTGACGGGAAATACCGTAACTTGCAATCAAGCCACATTGAGTTTGAATTGTGTCGCTTTCGCTCCCGAGGTCGCGAATATCGACATCGAAGTGTATGGCGTGGCAGGTTCGTATTGTACTGCCGACCTGACGTGGGAAACCCGTCCCGAAGAACAATTGGAGTATATCTCCACGATTTCGATCAACCCGACCGAGCATGTCGGTAAACGGGTCGAGTGGAACATCTCTCCGTTTGTCAAAAAAATGTTGTCGGAAGGAACACCCCAGTTTACATTGGTACTGAAAGCGGTGAACACCGTATCGACATTCAGTATGGTCACATTCTCGACAAGCAAAATTCCTGCCAACTCTCCGCAGATCGTTGTCAGCGAGGATGTCGATGTGCAGACGGTCGATTGCTCGCCGATAGTCGATGGCTTTTTGCGCGAATCGCCCGGAAACGGATCGTCGTTCCCCGCCGGAGTGGAGTATGCCGAACTGAAAAACAGTAAAGGTGTCAGCCGGGAGATATATATGGACTTCGATCTGAAAAATGTGACGATCGATTGCAACAAGGCGACATTCAGCATCCATTGCATTTCGTTCGACAAAACCGATATCGAACTGGAACTGATGCTTTACGGTGCTGCCGGATTGCACTGCACTTCCGATCTGACGTGGGCTACACGTCTTGATTCCGAACTGGAATACATTTCGTCCATCCGTGCCAATTCCACCGAGCACACCGGTGTGCGTCTGGAATGGGATGCCACGGAATTTGTCCGCAACATGTTGTCGGAGGGCAAAACACAATTTACATTGGTGCTGCGTTCCGAAACGAGTGCCTGCCTGATGAAGATGAGCATGAGCGAGAGCGGAAACGGTCCGCTGTTGTCGGTCAGCAATGAAGCATACGTACCCGAAGAACCCAAGACGTTCGCAACAGCACCGTTGTTTACCGACAATATGGTGTTGCAGCGCGACGAACCGATCGTTGTGTGGGGTGTTTGCGAACCGGGTGCATCGGTATCGGTACAGTTCGACGGTGTTGTGGAACAGACGGTAACGGGCGATGAGCAAGGCAATTGGAAAGCGATATTGGCTGCGCGTCCGGCTGACGGCGCGACGGCACACACGCTGTCGGTAGAATGCGACGGCACATCGTTGTCTTACGAAAATGTGGTGATGGGCGATGTCTGGATGATGAGCGGACAATCGAACATGTCGTTGAAGATGGTCAGTGTGGAGCCCGATCAGTTGGAAGAAGCGAAAGCCGATGCCGAATATCCCGATCTGCGCTACTACGATGTGGTGAAGATCGTGAATGGAGGTGCAATTGTCGAGGGCAACGATAAGGCGTGGATCGGATGCAATGCCACGCGCATGGTCGATTGGAGTGCGATCGCATTTTTCTTCGGCCGCGATGTCCACAAAACGCAGAATGTTCCGGTGGGTCTTATCAGCTGTAATCACGGAGGGTCTACCGCCGAGGCATTTATCAGCGAGGAGGCGTTTGCGGCAGACGCGGTTTTGAATGCTGCGAAATGTCCCGATTCTACCGATCCTTTGTTCGCTCTGTATCAGAATCCGTCGTCCGTATTCAACGGCATGGTGAAAAAGCTGGTAGGCTATTCGATCAAGGGGGTGGTATGGTATCAGGGAGAAGCCAATGCCAAATATTCGAAAAATTATGAAACGGTGTTCAAAGGTTTGATAGCCGACTGGCGCAACCAGTGGAACCGACCCGAATTGCCATTCATCTTCGTTCAGTTGCCGGCTTACAACCGTACCGACGAACCGGGCGGAAGTTCTTGGGCTGAGGTGCGTGAAGCGCAGTTGAACACATGGCTTTCCATTCCCCATACCGCAATGGCAGTGGCTATGGATGCCGGCGACTTGACCAATATTCATCCGGCAAATAAGAAGCCGGTTGCCGATCGTCTGGTACGTTGCGCCAGAGGTATGGTATATGGCGAAAATGTCATTTACAAATCGCCGGTATTCCGTTCTATCGAAAACGAAGGTTCGGTTGCCGTACTTTCTTTCGACAATCTGACGGGAGCATGGTCGGCAACGAAAGAAATCTCCGAGTTCGAACTGTGCGGGGAAGACGGTATCTATCATCCGGCGACAGCCGAGATATCGGGTGAAAATATCCGTGTATCCGCTGCCGATGTAGCCATGCCGAAAGGTGTGCGTTATGCGTGGAGCAACGTCTCGACGATTTCACTCTACGATGAAAGCGGTCTGCCTTTGTCGCCGTTCCGCAACAACTATCAGCCGGAATCGAAAAACAGTGTAATCGCATTCGACGAAATGGCGGGTGTTTACTCTTCTTCGGTATATTCGGGCGGCAACCGTACACCGCAGATGGCAGTGGACGGCAGCGGTCTCAACTCTTCGGGCGAACACAGTGCCACCCCCAACAATACGGCTTGGCATTCGAGAGATCTGGGGTTCCCGGTCGATTTTAAGATTCAGTTGAAACAAGCCGATTTTATCGACGGGCTTCATATCTGGAACTTGAACGGGGCTGCACCTTTCACTAATCGTGGAGCTAAATCGGTGGAAGTTTATGTTTCGAATACCTCGCGCGATTTGTCGGAAGTTCCTTTTACCGAAATCGTATGGACGAAAGTCGCCGATCTCGAATTGGCGATGGCAGACGGTACGGCATCTTATCTGGGAGAATCGTTCGATCTCGATATAGCCGGTCGCGTAAACTGGATCGGACTCAATATCTTGTCGAACCATAGCGAGTCGGATAGATTTACCGGATTGAGCGAAGTGCAGTTGTTGCGTGGCGAAGACGACGGTACGGGCGATTTTGAAACGCCGAAAGGCGAGATCGTACTTTTCGATGAGATGTCGGGCGTATATGCCTCTTCGACCTATTCAGTGGGCAATCGTACACCGCAAATGGCGGTAGACGGCAGCGGTCTTTCGGCTGACGGTGCGCACTCCGCAACGCCGAACAATACCGCTTGGCATTCGAGCGAATCGGGATTCCCGGCATATTTCAAAATCGGATTGAAAGACGAGGAAGTGATTGCCGGAATCAATGTGTGGAACCTCAATGGGGCGTCTCCCTTTACCGGCCGGGGGGCTCGCGAAGTGGAAGTATATGTGGCGAATACGAGCCGCGACCTCTCGGAAGTACCTTTTACCGATGCCGATTGGACTCGTGTGACTGCACTCGAACTGGCGATGGCAGACGGGAAAGCGACATATACCGGCGAGCATTTCGATTTGGATATTACCGGAAAAATCAATTGGTTTGCACTCAACATACTCTCGAATCACAGCGACGGAACCGACCGTTTCGTCGGATTGAGCGAGATCCAATTAGTGCGTGGCGATGATGACCTGCCTACCGGAATTGCCGGCGAAACGGAATCTTCGTTGAACTGCCGTTGGAACGGAACGACGCTCTACGTAGAGAACCGGATGCCGGTACAGGTATCCGTATGCGACCTGCGGGGCGTGGTCTGCCTCTCCGAAACGGTAACGGGGGCAGCGGCATACGAACTCGGTGAATGGCAACCGGGACTGTATATATTGACAATGGTTTCCGAAAATCGGAAAGAAATCCGTAAATTGTGGGTGAAATAACCAAAACACGGAACGCATGAAAAAATTCATCGGCATTATGCTTGGCGCGTGGCTCGCACTGTCGGCTTGTTCCGACGGTGCGATGCGTTCGCCCGACGGATCGGTACAGGCAGAGCTTTCTGCCGATGGCGGACAACTGACCTATCGGGTCGTCTACAAGGGGCTTCCGGTTGTCGGTGTTTCGCCGTTGGGACTGGTAATCGACAAGGACACGTTGGGGTTGAACTCTACGCTGAAATTGACCGGCAGGAAAAGCATAGACGAAACATATCCGACGCGCGGATTCCATACCCGGGCAGTGAACCGGGCGGAAGAATATACCTATCGGGTGAATTCCTCCGGTGGCGAATTCGATTTGATCTGCCGTTTGTACGACGACGGATTCGCTTTCCGCTATTCCGTACCCGGGGAGGGGCTTCGTATGCTCGACGACGAACTTTCGGGTTTCTCCGTCCCTGCCGGAATACCGGTCTGGTATCTGGAACGGGAAAGTGACTGGAAACTGAAAACGTATGCCGGCGAATGGTTGAGAACTCGTTCCGACAGCCTTTGTTCCATTTCGGTAACCGGTCCGGTGCAAGCTCCCGTATTGCTGTATGAATTGCCCGGCGACCGTTATATGACCATTACGGAAGCGGCATTGTACGATTATAGCGGCATGCGTCTCAGGGCTTTTCCCGATGCTTCGTTGCGTGTCGATTTTACCGAATCCGGCGGATTTCCGATCGACGGGCGGATACTTACCCCGTGGCGTGTGATCGGATTGAACGATAATTTGAACGGTTTGGTAAACAGCGATCTGATAACCAATCTGAATCCGGCACCCGATGCGGAGTTGTTTGCCGATACCGGATGGATTGTTCCCGGACGCAGTGTGTGGAGCTGGTGGAGCGAATCGCCCGGATTCATGACGTTGCCTTACGAACGCAAGTTCATCGACGATGCGGTGGAATTGGGATATGAATATACGATTCTTGACGAGGGTTGGGAACGTTGGCGCGACAAATGGAATGATCTGAAAGCGATTTGCGACTATGCCCGTGAACGGAATGTCGGGGTATGGGTATGGAAACACTCCGATCAGTTGATCGACGAAAGCGACGATTATGCCACGATGCGCCATTTTCTCGACAGCGTGAAGCTGGCGGGGGCAGTAGGTCTGAAAATCGACTTTATGAACGGGGAAAGCAAACGGGTGATCGACTTCGACATCCGGGCACTGCAATTGTGCGCCGAACGCAAACTATTGGTCGATTTTCACGGTTGCCAGAAGCCTTCGGGCGAATACCGCACCTATCCCAACGAGCTGACACGCGAAGGCATTCGGGGGTTGGAACTGAATAAAATGGATCAGCACCTGCCGGCTACGCACAATGTCGCATTGGTATTTACCCGCTGCATACTGAACAATGCCGATTATACGCCGGTCGGGTTCTCCAATCCGGGGACGACTTCATGGGCTCATCAATTGGCAACGGCGTATGCGTTCACTTCCCCGTTGGTGGTCGTGGCGGAGCATCCCGATTATCTGTTGCGCAATGCGGCGACGGCACCGGCTCTCCCTTTGATAAAGGCATTGCCGGCGGTTTGGAACGAAACCCGTATATTGCCCGGGAGCTCGGTGGCGGGGCGGGCGATCATGGCACGTCGTTCGGGCGATACTTGGTATCTGACCGTATTGAACGGAAATCGGGCTGAAACGATTTCGGTCGATACCGGATTCTTGCCTGCCGGCAAATGGTCGCTTTATGCCGTGACGGATGTCCCGGAAATTCAACGGAGCATGGCGGCGGAAACAGATACGATTTCTGCCGGCGATAAATTGAACATACGGCTCAACTGCGAAGGCGGTTATGTCGCACAACTGACACCGCTGCCGTAAGCCCTACATTTGAAAACGATATTTTATGAAACGGACAACGATACTTCTCCTTACGCTTTTTATCTTCTCGTCCCTGCGGGCGGAACAACCGGCATATCCTCCTGCGTCGGGTGGCTGGGAGCAGATATTCGGGGATGAATTTGAGGCAGACAAGCTCGACCGCACCCTGTGGCAATATGAACACGGTACATACAATTCCGCGGGCGATTCGCGGCGCGACAGTGCGAATATCGCTGTTGCCGGCGGAGACCTGCGTATCTATATGCGCCGTACGGACGATGCTGCGAATCAGAAACTGAGATGGACATGCGGCTATATCTATACCCGGGAAAAATTCGGGCGCAATGTCTATTTCGAAGCCCGGATGAAGTCGCCGTTCATATCGGGGGTAAACAGCGCGTTTTGGCTTGTGACGCGCGATGTATTGCCCACTTCGTTCAACAACCGTTACGAAATAGATATAAACGAGATTCAGTACGATGTCGAGCGGAAACAGCAGGGTGCCCATTTGGCTTGGCACGACTGGAAAACCTACCAATATGCTACCGATGCTTCGGGCAATCAGGTAGACAATGCGTTGGGGGCGATGGAGTATTTCGATTCCGACGACTATCAGATCTGGGGATTGTGGATCGACGGGAACGATCAGTTTCATTACTACCTCAATGGCAGGGAGATTTGGGACGGCAAAACCCACAAGGAGCACAAACGCCAGTGGGATACGGGAATCGGTAAGATATCGCCGTGGGCAACGTTGGAGGAACAGCGGGCTTATGGCAAATATGCACAGAAAGACTGGAACTACCGGGGCGGATATACCGGAGAACTGATGCAGATTGCTTTCAGCAACATGATGATGCCCTCTGCGCTGACACCCGAAACCGACGATGCCGACGGCAGTTATATGTCGGTCGATTGGGTGAGGGTATATGTCCCCGCTTCGGAACGTTCGGTCGAACCGTTGTCCGATTTATCGGAAATACAACCCGAGGGAGAGGTGACGTGGAATGCCGATACGATGATATTGGGCAGTACGACTGTCCGTCTGCCGTTGCCCGAACCGATTTCGCTGGCGGTTGCCGACCGTCGTTATCTGGCATATACGGTAGCCACCGATACGGCTTTCGATTATACTGTGCGCGGCATATCCGATACGGGCGAGGAGATCGTGTCTTTTTCTTCGCGCGGTGTATCCGACCATACATTGCGTTTCGGCGACAGGACGACATCGTCGCTGGCGGTCTATCCCTATGCCTTTTACCACGATCGTACGCTCGATACACCCGAACAGTTCCATGTGCATCGGCTCACCCCGATACTCAATGCCGACCAATGCGATACATGGAGTGTCGCCATATTCAATCGGCATGAGCAGATACCCGAAGTGGAACCTTTCTTCTACCCGAATATCGACGAGAACGGGCAGACTTCGATCAACAACCAGTGGGCATTGAATGCCCGGAACATAAGTCATGCCGCAATCGTTGCATTCGAAGTGACGAACCGTTCGTCCGAGCCGTTGAAAATTTCCGATTGGCGTATAGGTGATTGCTTCCGTAGCGTGACTGTTGGAAAATCGTCCGAACCGTATGCCTGTACGGACGAAGTAAAACTGAAAACCGGAAACGATACGCTATCGGTACGCATCGAAGGTGATGCACGGGAATATGCTTTGACATATACTGCCAACGGCGTGCTGAAAAGTTGTACCGGGCTTTCCGCCGGCTGGAACCGGATTCCCGTATCGCCCGAGGTGTCGACCGAATATGTCTTGCAATCGGTCACTGGCGACGGCCGTACCGGTCGGGTCTCGGGCAGGACACAGATCATCGTGCCTGCATCCGGCGATGATAAACTCTATCCGGCTTACGATACCTATATACAGGAGAACAACCCCACAGCCGATTTTTCGGAATCGCAGTCTTTGATACTGAAAACCGACCGGCAATATATTCGGGAAGGCTATATGGAATATGACATCAGCCGTTATACCGATCCGGTGCGGTCGGCTACGCTCTTTCTCTATCTCTCGACAGCCGAGTTGGGCGCATTGTCGGCGACCGTAGCCGTATCGAATATCGAGCCGTCCGATGTCCGTCCCTATTTATGGAAAGACCGTTCCCATTGGGTAAAAGAAAATGAAAGCGGACGGTTTGTCGTTTCCCGTGCTGTTCCGGGGTATTACGGCGTGGAGGTGACCGAGGCTTTGAACCGGGCGATTATGCGGGGCGATAAAACGTGTGCATTCAAACTGGCGGTTGTCGATGGTGATCGGAATGCGCTGCTTACCTTCCAGCAGTATCGCAACAACCGTCTCGACCGTTCGCCGCATCTTGTGGTTACCCCCGATTCGCAGACTTTATTGGGCGAAGAACATACAGCCGAACTTATATTCGATACGTTCGTAGCCCAACAGGGGGTAGGCAGTACGCCGGGCAGTGCCAATAGCGAAAATTATCTTTGGTTGAAAAACCGCAACTCGTCGTGGGGCAGGGATGCCTACCTTTCGTTTGCCTTGCCCGAATCTGTGCAACCCGGTACGGCGGCTCTGAAATTGCGCTTATTCAGTATGCAGGATGCAGACCGGTATGTTTTCGTGCGGTTGGAAGGCCGTCAAGAGGCGGCGATCAACCGGTTGTCGTGGGACGATGTGCCCGACGGCTTTTCCGAAATAGGCTGGATCGCAGTCGATACCACCGATGTGGGGAAACAGCTCTCGTGGGATGTTTCCGATTTCGTAGCACAGCAGCGTTCGTCGGGGAATACCCGGCTTACCTTCCGCCTGTCGGTCGTTTGCGGCAGTGTCAATGCGTTCCTGAAATTCGATCAGGGGCATGGCAATGCTACTCCCTCCGATATGCCGCCGACGCTCGTTTGCCGTTCGATAGACAGAACGTCACAGACCCTGTTGCCGACACTTCGTCAGCAAGGGAAGATGCTGGTCGCCAATCCGGTTTCCGACAGTTTCGTATTGACCGATCCGGCAGATGTCGAATCGCTTTACCTCTTCTCTCTCGATGGCGCATGTCGGGCTTATTGGCAGGGAGGGGCGGCTTGTTACTCGATAGGTCATCTGCCTGCATCCGTATATTTGCTGGTGGTGAACCGTTCGGACGGTTCGCGGGTAGTGGAACGGTTGGTGAAACAGTAGTGCGGTTTTTCCCGTTCCATTCTGTTTCCCGACGTATGTTTTAATCGCCGGATTAGGGGTTGTCATATCTGTAATTTATATACACTGTAATTGCTGTGGGCAGACTATCTTTGCATCGGTAAAAATAAAAAGCACACTCCGGATGCAGACGAACAACAGGATAGCCCCGATACAGGCGAAAGAGCGATTTGTCATACTCGATGCGTTGAGGGGATTCGCATTATTGGGAATTTGCCTTGCCAATTTCCCCGAATTTTCACTTTATACATTCCAACCGGCAGAAGTGACGGCGGCAATGCCTTCCGCTGCGATCGACCGGGTGGTACGGTTTATTCAATACCTTTTCATCGATGGCAAGTTTTATACGATTTTCTCGATCCTCTTCGGTATAGGTTTCTCAATCATCATAGCCAATGCCGAGCGGAAAGGAGCGAACGGATTTAAAATTTTCTACCGGCGCATGTCGGTACTTGCTTTGATCGGATTCTTACATCTGATGCTGCTGTGGAGTGGCGATATATTGTTGCTTTATGCCATAGCCGGAATGCTCTTGCCGCTGTTCCGTCGGCTTTCCGACCGGATGCTGCTTGCAGTTTCCGCTTTATTCATTTTTGTTCCCGTGTTGATCGAATGGAGTACGGGAATGGCACGGATCAGTTTGTCGGCGTGGGCTTCCGACCTGCAATGGCATTATTGCGCCAAGTACGGTATTACGGAAGAAAATTTCGGGGTATGGCTCCGGGATGCGCGGAGTTATGCCGGTGTTTTCCAATTTCTGATACAAGGTGCGTTCGAGCGGATGTGGGAATTTCTCGAAGGTCATAGGCTGTTGAAAGTGATGGGGCTTTTTCTGTTGGGGTTTTATATCGGACGAAACCGGATTTATGCCGGTTTGGCGTGTCACCGGAAAGAGATAGGGCGGACAGGGACGATCTCGCTGCTTGTCGGGCTGCCTCTATCTGTCGTGTATGCGTGGGATTCCGTCTCCGGGCATCCGTTCGGCGATACCGTGGCTTCGCTTCTTTATGCTGTGAGCGTAGTGCCTATGGGTATATCCTACATGGCAGGAATGGCATGGCTCTTTATGAAATACGAAACGTCGGGAATGTGGCGGTATATTGCCGCTCCCGGACGTATGGCATTGACCAATTACATCGGTCAGTCGCTTATCGGTATCTTGCTCTTTTACGGAATCGGTTTCGGTTGGGGTGCATCGGTCGGATTGGGAACGACCGAACTGATTGCTTGCGGTGTTTTTGTTGTGGAGCTCTTGTGCAGCCTTGCATGGCTTCGTTATTTCCGTTATGGTCCGTTGGAATGGATCTGGCGGATGCTTACTTACGGGGAGTACTTGAAGATCAAGAAAGAGATATAGCTGTTTGTTGGAAGAATCCTTTTTACGATAGCGATCACTCCCGATAAAAAGAAAGGGGGTGTGTCGAAATGAACTGCACCCCAAAAGTTGGACAAAAAACTTTTGGGGTGCAGTTCAGTTTATGACAATTATTTCCCGGGTGTTGTTATACCGGGAATTCATTTCGCTTAATTCCGTTTTATCATGCGGTAGCATGCGGTGGAGTTGTCCGAAAGCAATTGAACGAAATAGATACCGGGGGCAAGGTGCGATGTTTCGATAACCGGTTCCATGATTCCGCTTTGGTATGCCAGAGTTCCCGTCGCGGAGTAGATACGCACTTGCCGGGGCATTTCGCCCGAAAGGCAGATGCGATCGGAAAACGGGTTGGGATAGGGTGCGGAAAATGAGTTGCCGTTCGTTTCCGAAATTCCAGTCGGGGCGTTTTCGGGCATAGCGATGATCTGCGGGTGCAGCGATGTCGCCTCTTTCGAATGGAAACTCATGACGGCAAGACCGCCCGATACCACTTTCAACCGGAATGTTACCCATTTTGTTCCGGCTTCGCGTTGCTGTTTCACCCACGGAGTGATATTCCAGTAGAGGTAACGGTTCAGATCGTGCGGATACATACACACGGTATCGATCGGTTCGAACCCTTCGGGGCGTGTAGCCCAAGTCCATGTATCGTAGTTTTCGGGCTTGGCTCCGATTTCGATATAGTGCAGATCCTGCCGGTCTACATTTCCCGAATAGACCTGTTTGAAGCAGTAGGCGCGAAAAAACAGGTCGCCGTTCCCGTCCGGCAGATCTTCAAGGTTGAATGTAAGAAAACCCTCCCGGGAATATTTGTCGGTCGAGGTCTTTACCTCGATCGTTTTGGCTGTTTCGTAATCTTTCACTACCGTTTCGTGTACGTAAGTATCCTTTTCGGGAAGCACGGTAAATTCGGCGCAGGCGATCTTTGCATTGCCGATACATTCGCCTTCGCTATTTTCCGCGTCGGATACGTGGGTAGGGCGAATGGTGATGCTTCCGGTTCCGGGGGCACTGACTTCCACTAACAACGGGCTTGTTTCTATATTTTCGATTGTGTGTGATGTACCATCGGCTTCGTAGCTCATCTTCCACGGTGCGTGTCCGGTAAAAGAAAACGATACATACGCCTTGTCATCGGCAGTTATTGCCGGGGTCATTGCCTCAACCGTAACACGGGGTAGCGACTTTTCGGGCAGAGAAACGATCTGGGGACGTAACGACGTAGCCTCTTTCGAGTGGAAACTCATGACGGCGAGACCGCCTGATACCACTTTCAGCCGGAACGTAGCCCATTGTTTGCCGGCTTCGCGTTGCTGTTTCACCCACGGAGTGATATTCCAGTAGAGATAGCGGTTCAAGTCGTTCGGGTACATACACACGGTATCGATCGGTTCGAACCCTTCGGGGCGTGTAGCCCATGTCCATGTGTCGTAGTTCTCGGGTATGGCACTGATCTCGATGCGGTGAATATCCTGAATGTCTTTGTTGCCCGAATAAACCTGTTTGAAACAATAGGCGCGGAAAAACAGGTCGCCGTTCTCGTCCGACAAATCTTGGAGATTAAACGTGAAAAACGATTCGCGGGAATTTTTGTCGTTCGAAGTCTTCACTTCGGTCGATCGTGTCGTTTCATAATCTTTGTCGAGCGATTCGTGGATGTAGGTATCTTTTGCCGGCAGGATCGAAAACTCCGAACGGGCGATGACTGCCTGCCCGTAACAAGCGCCTTCGTTACAATCTGGATTGGAAACGAGGGCGGGGCGGACTGTCAGAGAGCCGCTTTCCGGTACATCTACCTCCACTAACAACGGATTTTGCATGAGATCGATATTCTCGACGGTCGTGGCGTTACCGTCTACCTCGTAGGTCAGATTCCACGGAGAGTGACCTTTGAACGAGAAACGTACATACGCTTTGTCCCCGTTCGAAACGGCGGGCGTTTGTACCTCGGCGGTTGCGCTCACCTCTACATCTCCCAATATTTCTTCTAATGCGTCGGTTGCGATTTCTGCCAGTTTACGTTGAATATATTCAGCCGATCCGCGACGGGGATGCCAACCCGACGTAATGCCGTTGATCGTTTTCGTATCTTGTGCATAGGGGACGCTCGGATGCTGTCCGTCTACGGTCTCGTCATTGGAGAATCCGATCTGCTCGTCGAATTTGATCAGCGGCAGATTCCATTTTGCCGCCAGCCGCCGAACCGACTCGTTGTAGGTAGGACGTGCATCGTGCCAGTGTGTACACAACACGATCACGGCAGGTTTCCCGTTTTCCGTTCCGTAATATTTCGATTGCGGATTATCTTTCAGATTCCGGCAATCGTCCGTGTATTTACGGATTACATAATCGTAAGCGACGGAATAGTTGTCGGTCGGGAATGAATATTCCGAATAATCCGCTTTCAGGACGCTTTCGTCCAATACATTCTGTTCGTGAACGTGCATGATGACAAACACGTCGGTACGGTCTAACTCATCTACGGTGTAGAATGTGCCGTCTGCCATTCGGTTGGCAGTATGGTAGATCGCTTCGCCACCTACCGCTTTGTTGATCGGGGTAGCGTTGAACGACTGGCACATCAGTTCGAACCATCCGTTTTGGGGTATGGCGAAAGACGCTCCGCTAAGCATGATGGTCGGTTGGTTTGCCGAATGCAGTTGAGCGAAAATAAGTCCGCAGAAAAAAAGAAGCAACAGATTTTTCTTCATGATATTATGCGTTTTATTAAAATACAATTCGGATGCACGGGGAGATAAGGCATCCCGGTCGTGAGCCGATCCGGAAACTCCTTATCTGTTGCAAAGATACTGCAAATCGAGAGCAGAGACATCAAACTTGTTTGAGAGGTCTATGCCGAGATGCCGCTTATCTTCTACAAAGATACTGCAAATCGAGAGCAGAGACACCAAACTTGTTTGAGAGGTCTATGCCGAGATGCCGCTTATCTTCTACAAAGATAGATATATCCGCGTTTGGATAATCTGTGGAATCGCCGAGATCTCGTAAACGTTTACGGATATAGTGAAGTATGCTTCGTCTCCATTTTAAACATGCTAACGCATCGAAAAAGGGGTTGTACCGAAATTTTCATTTCGACACAACCCCTTTTTATTAATAGTCAGATCGGTTTATTTCTTGATAAAGCGGACTACGCTGTTACCGCCTTTTACGAAATAAACGCCGTTGCTCAGGTGGGCAACCGACAAGATCCCGTCGGCAACCGCTCCGTTGAATACGCAAGCGCCGCAAGCATTGTAGACCGATACGGCATTGGCTCCTTCGATATGGAGAACATCTGTTGCTACGGCGGGATATCCTTAAAGCCCGGCTGCCGATTCGATGGCTTCGATAGCGGATGATCCCGAATACGATTGGATCAGACGGGGATAGTATGAGCCTGAATCGACACGGGTTTCGCCGTCGCGGATATATTCTTTGATCTGGCGGAATCGGAGAGAGGGCCATACGTCTCCGACTTTCGTCGCATTTAGTACGAAGCGGAATACGAGATCGCTCTTGCCGGCAGCTTTCTGTTCTTTTACATATTTGGTTACATCGAATTTGATGAACTGATCTTTCAATTCATTCGTAGCTTTTGATGTAGCGACCAGAACGTCGTTATCGCTCGACGGACGGGTAGCCCAAGTCGTGGTGTTGTCGTAAGTCCAGCCCACGACATCGTAAACCGTGATACCGATTCCTTCTTCGCCCAGATCGTCGGAAGTATAGGAATTGGGATTCAGCGTTCCGTCGGATTGTTTGGCAGCTAATTTTTCGCCTACAAGATAAATGCACAACGTAATTTCGTTTCCGTCGTTGCTGATTTTATCGAGCGGAAAGTTGATGAAAGCCTCACGTACATAGTTCGGTTGTGCTTTCAGTTCGAAGTTCCAGTTACTCTGGCTGTTCCAGAGAGTCAAAGCCTGATTGCCTTGATTGACAAAGCCGTTGTGGATACACATGATCGTATCGGGAGCCAATACGGATTCTTGTGCGGTTGCATTGCCGAAAGCGGCAGCTACCAGAAGCAGGGGTAAAAATGCTTTTTTCATACAATAAAACGTTTTAGTGAATAATAGATTGTTTAATTATTTTTCTTGTAATCGGATTTCCGTTACTGTCGAGATGCAACAGATAGATCCCGTCGGGGAGATGTCCCGTCTGTAAAATCGTTTCACCGGCATCCAGAATGGTGGTGACTAATACTCGCCCGGTCAGGTCGGTCAGCCGGGCTCGTCCTTGTTGCCCGCAACGGATCATAATGTATTCGTTACACGGGTTCGGATAGATGCGACAGGCTATCGTTGCATCTGTTATCGAACTGCTCGGGAATGCGTCTGACTTGATGAACAGCAGAGCCGGTTCATTCTTTCCGCTTTCCGTCGATGCGAACCGGCACAGGGCATCGCCGCCTCCGGTTATTCTCAAACGGAAAATGCAGTATGTTTGTTTTTCCGACCGGCACGCTTCGACGAATCGTGTCACATCCCAGGTCAGATAACTGCCGGCGGAGGCTTGCGAAACCGTTTTTTCTCCGATCGCTTCGAAAGCGACTTGTTCCCGGTCGTTCCATGTCGGTATTTCGGCAAGCGGATCGCTGTTCCCCGAAAGTTCGATCACCGGACGCAGGTCTTTATCTATCTGCGACAAGTAGATACGGAACATATATTTGTCGTGTTCGCCCGAAATGGCAGATAGCGGGAATCGGAGATATATTTCGCGGGTCCATCCCGAAGCCGTTTTCAGGTCGAGCGTTTTGCTTTTTGCATAATCCTTTTCGGGGGTATTCTCTTGAATGTACGTATCTGCCGACGGACGTATCGAGTCGTTGGCGATAAATACCCTTATTTCGCCCGATGTATCGCCTGTCGCGTTTTCGGCATCGGAAACGCCGGTAAGACGAATTTTGAAATTATCCGTCCGTTCACTATTCAAATCCTCGACGTAGGGCGATGCGGCAATGGGATAGGTGACGTATGTTTCTCCGTCGATATCGAATGTAAGTTGCCACGGGGCTTTTCCCCACAGGTCGGTTTGTATCCGTACCGGGTCGCCCGCGAAAACAGCCTGCTCGTTTGTCTCGATAGCGGCTCGGGTGTAGACACCTTGATGCAACACTACCTGCGACGATAGGTTCGTACCGTCGGTAAGTTGCAATGTGATTTGCCGGCAGTCGTCGGGCAGGGGAATTTCAAACTCGAACGGATAGTTCGGGTCGGATACCGTACCCGTAGTCCCGTCCTCCAATTCGTAGTGGAGGTTCAGACTGGCATAAGTTCCTTTCGGAGCCGAAGAATAGGCGTAGGCGTAGCGATGACCTTTACCGAAATTGAGGATCATGGCTTCACCGGAAAGTCCTGTAAAGTAACCTCGGTCGATATTCCATTCCGTATGGTTGGAAAGCATGGCATCCTGCAATGATGTCTTTACCGTACATCCCGAAACCTCGATAGCGGTAATTCCTTGGGCTGGAACATGCACGCTCAACTGTTGCCCCGATATGGAGGCGTTGCCGGTTGCCGTCTCGTTATTGGTAAAGCAGCGGGCTATGTTGCCGTTTTGCACAGGCGCAAGATCGTGCGACAACGTGTACACGGCATCTACGGCTTTATCCGATTGGTTGCAGAAAGCGAAATAGAGGCTGTTGCCCTTTCTGGCGGAGATATGGTTCAACTGAGGGTCGCCTCCGCTCAAAAGTCCTTTCGGCATATAAAGCACGATGCTGTCGGTTCCGTAGAACGAACCGTGCCCGTAGTAGGTGCGTCCCTGCAAATAGGCGAATGCTTCGACAAATTGGGAACCGAAATCGATACGACCGTTCGACAAGGCGTAAGCATCCGACACCAAGTAATCGAGCAACAACGAAATCATAGGCCATACATGGCTGTAATGCATCGACGTGCAAGTCAGTTCCTCCGGATTGCGCAACGGGAAGTCGGCTTTCTCATATACCGTTGTGCGGTCGGTATTGATGTGGTAGCCGGGGAAATTGAGATAGCGTCCGATGATAGCCGAACGAGCTATTTCGCGCAGATAGCCGTCGCCGGTGAGCGAGGCGATACGCAGCATATACGGCGCATGGTGTGCCATAAATACCGCCCGATGCGACAGGCTGGTGGACGAAGCCTCCGTGTGTAAGCCGGCGGCAGACAGGCTCCATGCTTCCACGGTCTCTTCTGCGATAGGCATAGGAGTGAGCGACGGGTTGTTATAAACCGGGGCTTTGTTACCTTGATTCACCGTGATGCGCCGGTCGGGGACTGCCGGGCTCATCCAAAGGTAGCGGGCAAACCGCCGCGCCCCTTCGTGGGCTGCTTGCAAAAATTGTTCGTTGCCGGTCGTTTCGTACATCTCGTACAGTTCGATCCACTTCGGGGCGTAAGCCGACCAGAACGGCGAACGGCTGTGGTCGGTATAGCTGAACTCCGTCTCTTTGTTGTCGATCCGGTGTCCGATATACGTTTGTGCTCCGCCGGCGGCTTGGGTCAGGTATTCTTCTTTTCCGCTGGCACGGTAGAGGGCAAGCCGGTCGCGCCAGCTCTTCTCATGGGCGGAGTTGCTCAGTTTCGATTGTTTGTCGATAGCCGTTTGCAACAGGAACGGGTGCGTCCCGTTGGTCATTTCAAACAGTGCCGCCGCTTCCGAGCTGCGTATGCAGGGCGATCCCAAAGTATTGCCGGCATTCTGTCCGCCCGCTCCGCTGGTAGGAACGAGGGCAAACAGGTCTTGGTCGCGCGACAGCATGTATTCGATCACAGGCAAAGCTCGTTCCGAAAATATCGTTTCATCCTCGGTCGCGAAAGCGATGTTCAGCGCGTGCATGGCAGACGTGTTCCGTACCGAGTTTTTCACATCGGTATTGTACGACGAACCTTTCAGTTCCGAATCGAACTGACTGTACGGGCTCATGCCGTATTCCACCATATTTTCGAACGTTTCATTCAACGAACCTAAACGGTTGTTTCTCGGAAACTCTCCGAATCCGAACAGACGTTGGGACAGATCGGCATACGTATCGGGAATGGATTTGGCGGTAACGAACAGCCGGTAGCTGAACGAGATTTGGTCTGAAACCTTTTTTTTCGACCGGGCACTTCCCATGATCGGAGCGAAGACCATCGGTTGCGCGAATCCTGTACGGTTGCGCAGGGCGACTCCGAACCCGCTTCGGTTGAATGTCGGCAACAGTTCGAAATCGGATTCCTCCCGATCGGCTGCCACCCCCTCGGGAACAACTTCGCGGGCAGTTTACGAT
>OAUV01000155.1_pt1 | contig 90795 bp, 72 predicted proteins | sample 1516841 | NCBI WGS metagenome assembly OAUV01 (sample SAMEA2580044, study PRJEB22360) | human gut metagenome | biome: human gut; feature: human-associated habitat; material: faeces | place: Denmark | collected 2008/2010 | reverse complement strand
TGACCATTCAAACCGTACGATGTTAGTTTAGCGTCTATAAAGTATTGCAAACGAATGAGTTAAAAGCAAAAAGTGTTTTTTAGACGTTCGTTTAAAAAACACCCTTTAAGAGTACAAAAGGCTTCATTCTATTTTTGCAAAAAGCCATAACAAATCTCCAATTTGAAGCCATTTTCAACCTATTAGTAATCAATAGTATACCTGCAATATTCAAAGAGATTTCCATTTTATTTGAAAAAATATTTTGTAATGTCATTTCTTGACGTTACCTTTGCGTCTATTAAACGAACGTTTAAAAAACACTTCCCTCCCCCTTACTTTAATTCCTTTTTCGTTAATATAAGATACGCGCGCAGGCGCATCATTCTTTTTCTTTTATAAAAGTGTGTGTTACATTAATATAACAACAGGTATAGCTACCTCCCCCTATCTATAACATCACAAACACACTTTCCACAAAAAGGAAATTATTGGAATAAAGAAGAAGATGCAATGCCACTATTTGTTAACTTTGCATCCGATTTGTTAGCAAATTATAAATAAACACTTTTCTAATTGTGACTATCATGTTAAAAAAACTCCAATTGAAGTGAAGATGCTTCAGGAGGCAGACATCCAAGTGATTTACCGTAAAGAAAGCGAAAAAACGCGACTCGTAATAGAGGTATTATCGCAGACACACAAACGCTTACGCGTGAAGTATGCGGATCGGAAAATATTCCTATCCCCTTTTATACAACTGCTGATAAATCCTACAAAGACGCATGGACTGCAAGGAGTCAGGCAATTGTCGAGAACGCTGCACCTGCTCGTAGACTTCATGGATGCGGACGGAGGAGCCAACACTCTGAACCCGGAGTGCATTGAAGATGAGATATATAAGTTATACAACGAACTATATCCCGTAATGTGAGAAAAAAGGTAATAAAGACATCGCTATCAAATTGTAGAAAAAACGGCTTTTCCTGCGAAAAGCCGTTTTTGGTTCATAGCGATATAATGCAGACTTTTGCAGCGCCAATAAGGCAAACTAAAACAAAATAAATGGAAAGTATTTCAGTAACCACCTATCGTGGTTTCAGCACCGTCAACGGAGAGACGACACTCGCGCAGGACATGGCGGACATCAAGAACGGCAAATATGCCAGACTAATCATCAAAATTGCCTCCCTCATGATACAGGGCAAGACGGAAGAAGCCAACAACGTAAAGAAACAACTGCCTTTCCGAACTCTCACAGTAAACTATCGCGAAAGAAGGTTGGCATACGGCATTATCCGCTACAATCCGGTTATCACCCTCGACCTCGACGAACTGGAAGAAGATCGTCTGGAAGCCATACGGAGCCTGATCAACAACGACCCGAACACCTTAGGCAGCTTCCTGTCTCCCAAAAGGCATGGTTACAAAATTTTCGTGTTCAGGCAGACCGAATATGCATGCCGGCTACGCGCAGAGCTGCTGCAAGGAGAAATAGACTACGGGGGTCTGGAAGAGGTACACTCGAAACTGTACAACGACGCCAAACAATATTACGAGGCATTGCTTGGAACGGAGATAGACGGCAGCGGCAAGGACATATCGAGAGGCTATTTCATCTCCTACGACCCGGAAGCCTATCTGAACACGACATTGCAGCAACAAATAGAACCATTGGCAGTCCACATCATCGCTCCCGAAAAAGGAGCGAAAAAACAGCCGGTAAGAAAACCTGCCGGCATAGAGGTGTGTCCCCGCACCGCAGCTTCTCCCCTGCCCGAAGCAGAGCCCTGGGAGAAACTGCTATTCTCCAAAGCGGTGACCGCCGTAAAACGCAGCATGAAATTCAAAAAGGGAAACCGTAACAATTTCCTCTTTGCGCTGGGGAATAAGTGCTATGCCAAAGGACTTGACGAAGAAAAAGCCATCGGGCTGGCGCAAAAGGACTTCGGCAAAGATGACCTCGATGTCCGCACACCTTTGCACAACGCCTACATCTACACTGACAAGACTACCGATACCACCACCCGGAAAGAGGATAAGCAACCGGTCATCAACCGCGTAATGGACTTTCTGCAAGCACACTACGGCATACGCCGGAACATGATTCTGGACCGTCTGGAATTCACCGTCTGCAACGAGTCTTCGACTTCCTCCGCAGGCTACCGTCCCATGCGGGGAAAAGATTATAACTCCATATTCGTGGATCTCCAATTGGCAAGCATCTCCTGTTTCCAGAATTTCCTCAAGGCAGTGATAGATTCGGACTACGCCAAAGAATTCAACCCCTTCACCGACTATCTGGACAGGCTTGCGCCCTGGGACGGGACGGACTATATCGGCCAACTGGCGGAAACCGTACAGACCGAAGACCAACCGCTATGGACAGAAGGTTTCCGGAGGTGGCTCGTGGGATGGTGGCATGCGCATTGCGCGAAGACGAGATGAATCAGCTTGTGATTATCCTTTACAGCGAACAGGGCAAAGGAAAAAGCAGTTGGATTCGCCACCTGCTGCCGCCCGAATGGAAAGAATACTTCTACAACGGCATCATAGACCCTGCCAACAAAGACCATGAACGGTTATTGTCCACACGCATCATCATCAATATGGAAGAGTTTGAAGGCGTGAAACCGGGAGAACTCGCCGCCCTGAAAAGGATTATCGCGCAGGACAACATAACACAGCGTAAGGCTTATGACGTAGAAGCGTTTACGTTGGCGCGGCACTCCTCGTTCATCGGCAAAAGATTGACTTCTACGATCTTGAAGTCCTGGCAAACAAAACAGACGGAGAAGGCGGCACATCCGGCGGCGGAGGAGTTGACGGAGGCGAAGAGGAAGACCCGCTGGGCTGAGAATATTCCCCGTTCAACGAACGGATCTCGGAGCTAATGCCATGAATGTGTAAGAGGGCCCCCTCTTTTTTCCGGGTTCTTTCCTCAATCAAAACGGCAACGGCCCGTCCGTTCCCACCCCGCCGAACGGATTATCGGTTTGCGGCAGGTAGTCGGCGGAAGACGGTGGTGGCGTAGAGGGGCTGCCTATGGGTGCATTCATGCGCGAGCCGAAAGTAGCTCCTCCTCCACCCTCGGTGGGTGGAGGAATAATCATATCGTCCTCCGGATTCTGGAAACGGGTGTATTGTCCGATAAAGCGCAGGCGCACATCGCCCACAGCACCGTTACGGTGCTTGGCTATGATGATTTCTGCCATACCGCGCAAATCGCTGCCGTCGGCAGATGTATAAATCTTATAATATTCGGGACGGTGGATGAAACATACCATATCGGCATCCTGCTCAATGGCTCCGGACTCACGAAGGTCGCTCAACTGCGGACGCTTGCCCTCTTCCCCTTCACGATTCTCCACTCCACGATTCAACTGTGACAGGGCGATGATGGGAATGTTCAGCTCCTTGGCCAGTCCTTTCAATGAACGCGAAATCGTGCTGACCTCCTCCTGACGGCTACCGAAAGACATGCCGCTGGCGTTCATCAACTGAAGGTAGTCGATGATTATCACCCTTACCCCATGCTCGCGAACCAGACGGCGGGCTTTGGTGCGAAGTTCAAAGACGGAAAGCGAAGGAGTGTCGTCCACGTAAAGCGGTGCATCCAGCAGGTCGCGCAACTTATAGTCCAACTGCTGCCATTCGTAGTCGGCAAGCTGTCCACTCTTAATCTTCTCACTCGGAATCTCGCACACGTTGGAGATGAGACGGTTCACCAACTGCACGTTGCTCATTTCAAGGGAGAACAGGGCGACGGGATTGCGAAAATTCACCGCAATGTTCTTTGCCATGGAAAGCACAAATGCCGTTTTACCCATGGCAGGACGGGCGGCGATGATGATGAGGTCGGAATTCTGCCAGCCGGAAGTCATCTTGTCCAGCTTCGTAAATCCACTCTCCAAACCACTCAAACCGTCGGTACGCGCGGCAGCTTTCTGAATAAGGTCGTACGCTTCGGCAATAACCGGATTGATCTGCGTGTAATCCTTCTTCATGTTCTGCTGCGAAATCTCGAACAGCTTGCCTTCGGCCTCCTGCATCAGATCGTCCACGTCGAGCGTCTCGTCGAACGCTTTGGACTGGATGTTGCTGGTGAATGTTATCAGCTCGCGCGCCAAAGCCTTCTGGGCAATGATGCGGGCATGATATTCGATGTGTGCGGAAGATGCAACTTTGCTGCTGAGCTGGGTTATATAGAACGGACCACCCACCTCTTCCAAGTCTCCACGCTTGGCAAGCTGCTCTTTCACCGTAAGAATATCCACCGGTTTCTGGTTGACTGCCAAGTCCGTAATAGCGGAATATATCAGTTGATGCCGATGCTCATAAAAAGATTCGGGACGGAGAATTTCGCTCACCAGTGAATAAGCATCTTTCTCGATCATCAATGCACCGAGCACAGCTTCTTCCAGTTCCGGCGCTTGCGGCTGTATGCGCCCGTAGTCGTTGACGGGTTGGGGCGTTTTAGCCTTCGGAGTACGTGTAGTTCGTCTTTGTTCTGCCACTTTTTTTGAATGTAAGAATTAAAAATTATGAAATAACAGTCCGCCTTTTCAAAAGGGAGAGCAAAGATAAACGATTTTATTGATAGCTATCCAAAAAACGTTGTTAAGTTTTCAATCTACTATGAACAGAATTCATTAACTTTGTCTCCGGAGTTCATTTTAACGAGCTGTTTGTTATTTTTTTAATTTTCAATTCTTAATTCTCAATTGAACAATGCTGACCTTTCCGAATGGCAAAATAAACCTGGGACTGAATATTACGGAGAAACGTCCGGACGGATACCATAACCTTGAAACCGTATTCTACCCCATTCCCATTGAAGATGCGCTGGAAATAAATCTGCTGCATGAAGGCAGTAGAAAGTATTGCCTGCACCAAGCCGGCATCGAAATAGCGGGTGAAGCGGAAAACAACCTGGTGGTGAAGGCTTACAAACTGCTGGACGAACTGTTCGACCTGCCACCGGTGGATATCCACCTATTCAAGCATATCCCTTCGGGGGCGGGACTGGGTGGAGGTTCGGCAGACGCCGCGTTCATGCTGAAACTGCTGAATGAAAAATTCAACCTCGGCCTAAGCATTGAAAGCATGGAAGACTATGCCTCCCGACTGGGTGCTGACTGCGCTTTCTTCATCCGGAACGCGCCTACTTATGCGGAAGGAATCGGCAATGTATTCTCGCCTATCTCCTTATCGTTGAAAGGGTATCAGCTCTGGCTGGTGAAGCCGGATATATTCGTTTCTACGCGGGATGCCTTCTCACAGATAAAACCGCACCGTCCGGAACGGCCACTGAAAGAGACGATACAACTACCCGTTGAAGAATGGAGAAACTGCATGGTGAATGACTTTGAGGAGAGTGTATTCCCGCAATTCCCCGCTATCAGGGAAATCAAAGAGGAAATGTACAGGCAAGGTGCTGTATATGCGTCAATGAGCGGTTCGGGCTCATCGGTCTATGGGATATTCAAACCAAACGCCTCCTTGCCGGATATAGATTTCGGCAAGGAAGCGTTTGTATACAAAGGAAAGCTGGTTGTGTGATTTAGTACACTTCCACCTTTCCTGCAATTCGTTTGGCTTTATCGCGCAGCGCGTCAAGATCGCTATCCAGCGGCGCATAGCACAATACAACTCCCATGCGGCGATTGACGCGGGTGGTCGGCTTGCCGAAGATGCGCAAGTAGGTGTCTTCTTCTTTCGTCACTTCCTCCATGCCCCGGTAATTGGGACGTTCCTGACTGGCAATGGTGGAGAGAATGACGGCGCTTGCACCCATCCGTTCTTGCTTGATGTTCGGGATAGGCAGGCCAAGAACGGCGCGGCAATGCAGTTCAAACTCGTTCAAGTTCTGTGTCCCTGCCAAAGTAACCATACCGGTATCGTGCGGACGCGGAGAAAGTTCGGAGAAGTAAACGCCGTTCTCATGGCTCAGGAAAAACTCCACTCCCCACAAACCGGCCCCTGTCAGGGCACGCGTCACTTTCTCTGCCATTTCCTGCGCTTCCTTTAAATGAGCAGGATCAATGTGGGCAGGCTGGAAACTCTCACGATAGTCACCACCCTTCTGCACATGGCCGATAGGCGGACAGAACAGGGTGGGCCCGTTCTTCTGGGTAACCGTCAACAGGGTGATTTCACTGTCGAACTTGATAAACTCTTCGATAATCAGCTCTTTGATGTCACCACGACTGCCGTTGCAGCCATATTCCCAAGCGTGCTCCAGCTCGTCGGCACTCTTCACAAGCGACTGTCCCTTGCCGGAAGAAGACATCAACGGTTTCACCACACAAGGGAAGCCGATCTTTTCGGCGGCAGTTTTCAGTTCGTCCAAAGATTTGGCATAGAAATATTTGGCGGTTTTCAGTCCCAGTTCTTTGGCGGCAAGATCGCGGATGGCTTTACGGTTCATGGTAAAGTTTACTGCGCGCGCACTGGGCACAACCTGAATTCCTTCTTTCTCAAAGTCGTACAAGCGCTCCGTACGGATAGCCTCAATTTCCGGTACGATAATGTCCGGCTTGTGTTTGCGTACTACACGTTCCAATGCGTCACCGTCCAGCATGCTGAACACTTCACATTCGTCTGCCACTTGCATGGCAGGTGCTCCGGCATAAGAATCGCAGGCAATGATGTATTGGCCTTTACGCTGGGCGGAAATCACAAATTCCTTACCCAGTTCACCGGAACCTAACAGTAAAATCTTTTTCATCTTCAGTATCAGTTATTATAGAATTACGGCAAAGATAGGGAGAAAAAACGATATAAAAAGAAATACGGGAAGTTAACTTCATTCTCCCTATGAAGTCAGCTTCCCGCAATTATAATGTCGGCAAACAGTCACCTTTATTTCAGTGAAACGGCCTCCCCCTCTTATTGATGTTGCTCTCTCAACAAATCGTTGACAGTCTTGACCGGATTGAATGTAGTGAGGGGCACTTCCACAAAGACTGTATTCCAATCGCTCATCGCACCGTTCCAAAGTCCGGGAAGTTCCAGTGCTTTAAGGTCTTTACCGTTCTTCGACTTATAAGAAATGAATCCGGTGGCCTTATCCACATGCTTCACCAAATCGAACTTGTGCCCTTTATAGTCGCGTACGGCACAAACCAAGTCCACCGGATTGAAGTGCGTGCCTTTTTCAAACATATCCTTCTTCTCCGGATCGTTCATGTCAATCTGTGAGCTTTCGAGAATTTGCAGAGAGATTGTGCCGTCGCTGTTATAAGCAAGGAACGGACCGCCACCCGGTTCGCCCACATTCTTCACCATACCGCAAACACGCATCGGACGGTTCAGCTTGTTCTTCAGGTAAATCACCAGCTCGGCATCTTCCAAGTTCTTTGTCTCCGGATTCTTGCAGAAAAGTTTCTTTTGCACGAACTGCAAGATATCGAGCACCTGCTCATGCGTGTATTTACCGCTGTCCAGCAGTTGCAGGTAGGCAAATGCCTGCTGCTGCAAAGTGATGAGCACACCGGCTATCAGCTTCTTGTACAATACGGTATCACCTTTCAGCTTATCGGGCACTACATTATCTATGTTCTTGATGAAGATTACATCAGCATCAAGATCGTTCAGGTTTTCAATCAACGCGCCATGCCCACCTGGACGGAACAGGAGCTTGCCGTTATCGCGGAAAGGCTTGTTCTCCATATCGGCGGCAACGGTATCGGTGCTCGGCTTCTGCTCGGAGAAACTGATGTTGTAGTCCACACCGTATTTCTTGGCATAGGCAGCCGCCTTCTCGTCCACCAGCGCCTTGAACAATGCACGATGTTCGGGAGATACGGTGAAGTGAACATTCACCTTGCCGTTCTTATTGGCCGCATAAAGCGCACCTTCCACCAAATGTTCCTCCAGCGGAGTACGGGCACCGTCTTCGTATTTGTGGAACTTCAACAGCCCTTTCGGGAGCGCACCGTAGTTCAGCCCTGCCGACTCAAGCAATGCAGCAACCACTGCCTTGTAATCTCCGGCAGCCAGCAATGCGGGAATGTCCTTACCGGCTGTTTTCAGGCAAGCGGCGTTCAAGTCATCATAGAAAGCAAACTTCTCGATTTTCTCAAAGAATGTTTTCTCGAACCCCGATTGGGGAGCGTCGTAGTCTGCTCCAAGAAATTCAAACAAATTCTTGAACATACGGCTTGCCGCACCCGATGCAGGAACAAATTTCACAACAGTCTTGTCCGTCTGGGTGTATGTTTCCCATGCATCCAAGTATTTTTTCTGTTCATCGGCATCCGGAGCAAGGATACCCTGTCCCACAGAAGCGGCGGCAAATAATTTCAAATATGGAAATCCTTTCTCGAAGCATGCCAATTGCTCGGCAATCTGCTCTTCGGATATGCCTTTTTTAGCAAGCAGTTCTTTGTCTTGGGGTGTTATCATAATATCTAATTTTATTAATTGATGCCCAAAAATACAAAAAAAGCACAAGTGCCGTCAAGAAAAGGAAGAAAAAAACTACCTTTACAGCAGAAAATACGGACGATTATGGAAACAGATGAATTTTTCACTACCGGAGAGAAGCGTTTGCTCTTCGTTCTCTACCGAAAATTGTTACAGCTTTCCGGAGACACGCTCCACAAAGGCGATTGCAAAAAACTGAAAACACATCTTGTAAACTCTATACAGAACAACCGCATACAACGGGATATTTTCGGTCTGAACCCCATTATCAAAGATATGCAGACCGCCGTCATCGTAGCGGAAGAAATAGGAATGAAGCGGGCATCCATTCTGGGATTGATGCTCCACGACTCCGTACGTTGCGGCACCTGTACTTCCGAAGAAGTGGAACGGGGCTACGGCGAAGATGTGGCAGGTATCATACGGGGCCTGATCCGGGTAAACGAACTTTACTCCAAAAGCCCCACCATCGAGTCGGAAAACTTCCGCAACCTGCTGCTGTCATTTGCAGAAGACATGCGCGTCATACTCATTATGATTGCCGACCGCGTGAATGTCATGCGGCAGATAAAAGACAGCAGGAATGATGAAGCACGCAAGCAGGTTGCCAATGAAGCCGCCTATCTGTACGCTCCCCTCGCCCACAAGCTGGGACTGTACAAGCTAAAATCGGAACTGGAGGATCTTTCACTGAAATATACAGAGAAAGATGTTTACTATCATATCAAAGAGAAACTGAACGAGACAAAGGCCTCACGAGACAGATACATAGCCGCTTTCATCGCTCCCGTCCAAAAGAAACTGGAAGAAGCGGGGCTGCACTTCCACATCAAGGGACGCACCAAATCCATCCACTCCATCTATCAGAAGATGAAGAAGCAGAAGTGCCCTTTCGAAGGCGTATACGACTTGTTCGCCATTCGCGTAATTCTGGACTCCGAAATCGAAAAGGAGAAACTGGAATGCTGGCAGGCATACTCCATCGTAACGGATATGTACCAGCCCAACCCCAAGCGTTTGCGCGACTGGCTGTCTGTGCCCAAAAGCAATGGCTACGAGTCGTTGCACATCACCGTAATGGGCCCCGAAGGCAAATGGGTGGAAGTGCAGATACGCACCGAACGTATGGACGAAATTGCCGAACGCGGCCTTGCAGCGCACTGGAGATATAAGGGAATCAAAGGTGAAAGCGGTCTGGACGAATGGCTTACTTCCGTACGTGAAGCGCTGGAAAACTCCGACAGTAGTGGACTGGAGACAATGGACCAGTTCAAGCTGGACTTATACGAAGACGAAGTGTTCGTCTTCACTCCCAAAGGAGACTTATTTAAGCTGGGCAAAGGTTCCACCGTACTCGACTTCGCTTTCCATATCCACAGCAAACTGGGTTGCAAATGCATCGGAGCAAAAGTAAACGGCAGGAACGCACAGCTGAAGCAGATACTGAACAGCGGCGACCAAGTGGAAATCATGACTTCCAACACGCAGACCCCCAAACAGGGCTGGCTGAACATCGTCACAACTTCCAAAGCACGCACCAAGATACGGCAGGCACTCAAGGAAATGGCTGCCCGCCAGCATGCATTTGCCAAAGAAACACTGGAACGCAAATTCAAGAACCGGAAAATAGAATATGACGAGGGCACGATGATGCGCCTCATCAAACGCCTCGGCTTCAAAGTGGTGACGGACTTCTATCAGAGCATCGCCGACGAAACGCTCGACGTGAACGACATCATAGACAAGTACCTTGAACTGCAGAAACGGGAAAACGATACGCACGACGACATCGTCTACCGTAGCGCCGAAGGTTATAACCTGCAAGCAGCCGCCCTGCCCGAAGAGACAAATGCCAAGGAGGACGTGCTCGTCATCGACCAAAACCTGAAAGGGCTGGACTTCAAACTGGCACGTTGCTGCAATCCAATCTACGGCGACGAGGTATTCGGCTTTGTCACCGTAAGCGGAGGTATCAAAATACACCGTTGCGATTGCCCGAACGCGAGCGACCTGCGCGAGCGTTTCGGATACCGTATCGTAAAGGCACGCTGGGCGGGTAAATCCCAAGGGACCCAGTACCCCATCACACTGCGTGTAGTGGGGCACGACGACATCGGTATCGTAACGAACATCACTTCCATCATCTCCAAAGAAACCGGAATCACGTTGCGGAGCATAGGCATAGATTCGCACGACGGCTTGTTCTCCGGTACACTGACCATCATGGTGGGCGACACCGGACGTCTGGAAGCGCTTATCAAGAAATTGAGAACGATAAAGGGAGTGAAGCAGGTTTCAAGAAACTGAGTTCAAGTGATTCATCACCAATCATTCATCACCAATCGCCAACTGCTCATGAAATATGATTTAAAAAAACAACTCCGCAGCTTCGGTTATGCTTGGAAGGGTATTCAAAGCTGTGTAGGCAAGGAACAAAACCTGAGTTTTCACTTGATTGCTGCGATGGCAGTAATCATAGCAGGGATTGTTTTGGGAATTACACGTACCGAATGGATAATGGTTGTGATGTGTATAGGGACGGTTATCGCAGCCGAACTGTTCAATACCGCCATTGAGAAACTGGTAGACTTGGTGTCTCCCGAACGGCATCCCGTTGCGGGCCAGGTGAAAGACATTGCCGCCGGAGCAGTGCTGATATGCGCTGTTGCGGCGGCAATTATAGGGTTGATTATCTTTATACCGTATTTTTAAGGGTCTGTTTTTTTACCTTACCCTTTTTTTCTTATAATAGGGATAGGTCAACAGTGCGAAGAAAAAGATCGCGAGTATGGTAGCTACGCCGGCAGCATGATAGAGCAGATATGCATCGGCCAACCGGCAGGCGGTTGCAAGCCCAGCCAGAAGTCCCGTTTCCATAGCCAAATAGCACGTCGTATTGGCCGTACCTCTTTGGCAGTGGTGCGACAGCTTCACAAACATCTTAGTGAAAGGCATTGTCAGGCATACCAATATCACCAATGCTAAAAGCGCAATGTAATCTCCTATGTACAATAAGGGCAACAATACCCCCGGAACAAAAGCAATCAGCAGCATGTTCAGCGCCGGAACCCATGCACGCGGCAACAGGAAACGGTCCATGCCACACAACCTCATACCGATAGGCGCACGAAAAGCGACATATACCCTCGAAGCTAAAAACATGCTGAAAGCCCCTGCGGCAACAGCCAGATAGACAACCGTACGGAAGCCATAGAAATCGAACAATAAAACACCTGCTCCCGCTCCTATCAGCATACCCAACCTTGCCGACCATGCGTATACCATATTTCCCGCACTGCGTCTTGTAGATGCTGTGATGTCGATAGCCACCGTAATGCCGGCCGTCGTTGCCAGCCCGAAACATGCCCCTTGCACCGATGCAAGCAGCAAGAGCTTCGCATAACTGTCTGCAAAGACATAGCCTGCCGTTGCCGCCAGCATGATAAGGGTGGAATAAAGCAATACATTCTTCCGCTTGTACTCATCGCACAGGAAGGCATGGAACGGCCCTACCGCGAACATTGCCGCCGCAAACGCCAGAAATATAGTCCCCGTTTGAGGAAGCGATATCCCCACTTGCTCCGGCATCACAAACGAAAGTACGGGAAAGAGCATGTAGGCAGATGCAAACAGCAGCAGGTTTGCTATGCACATCCGCCAGAAGTTCAGCGTCATAAGTCCGTTAGTACTGTTCTTTCTCATTCGGGAAGTCTAAATTCTTCACATCGGATATGTAATGGCTGATAGCGTCCGTCATCACTGTATGAAGGTCGGCATAGCGACGCAGGAAACGGGGACGGAACCCATTGTTCATACCCAGCATGTCCTGAACCACCAATACCTGTCCGTCTACCCCGCCACCGGCTCCGATACCTATAATAGGAATAGTCAGTTCGCTCGACACGCGCTCTGCCAGCGCAGCGGGAATCTTCTCCAATACAATGGCAAAGCATCCGGCTTCTTCCAGCAAATGAGCGTCACGTATCAGCTTTTCCGCCTCCGAATCGTCTTTGGCACGTACTGTATATGTTCCATATTTATTAATGGACTGCGGCATCAGTCCGAGATGTCCCATGACGGGAATACCGGCACTGAGGATGCGTTTCACCGTACCGATGATCTCCTCTCCGCCTTCCAGCTTCAAAGCATCCGCATGGCTCTCCTTCATGATACGGATGGCCGAAGCAAGGCCTTCCATTTCATTTCCCTGATAGGAGCCGAAAGGCATATCCACTACCACCATTGCACGCTTCACACCACGAACAACGGACTTGGCATGATAAATCATCTGGTCGAGTGTTATCGGCAGCGTAGTCACGTTACCCGCCATTACATTGGAAGCGGAGTCTCCCACCAAAATAACGTCCATGCCGGCGCCATCTACAATCTGCGCCATGGTATAGTCATAGGAAGTCAACATTGATATTTTTTCGCCTCTTTGTTTCATCTCAACAAGGCGATGCGTAGTTACTTTACGAGTGTCGTCTGAAATATATCCAGCCATAATGTTTAGTGTGTTAATGATTTTAAATTGCGCGCAAAGTTAGTGCTTTTTCCCATTACTTGTGCACTTGAAGCATTTTATCGTAAGTGAAGCCCCTAAAATCATCCAATACACAATGGCATAAGGGAGCAATGGACTCACGAGGATTTGTCGTGGCCAACCCTATGACAGTAGCTTCGGATGCCATGCCCGCTTTCAGTCCGTTAAAGGAATCTTCGAACACATAAGTGGTGTCAGGTGTTGTTCCGAACACTTCCATTCCAAGCAGGAAACAATCGGGAGCCGGCTTGGACCGGGTAAACATTTCCGCCGTAAGGATACGGTCGAACATCGTTCTCACTTCGGGACGGGCGCGATAGACAGCAGCCATTTTCTGGTCATTGGAACTGGTAACAACCGCCATTTGCACATGGTTACGGCGCAAATCGGCAATAAAATCAAGCACACCGGGAATATAATCATAATCCATTTCTTGTTCAAAGCGTATAAGGGCAGCGGTGATTTCCTCCTGTTCTTTCGCTTTTCCGCCCAAAAAAGTATCGTAGATGTAGGTCAGCGTCTGACCTTTCACGCGGTTTTCCAAATCGTCCATACCCAGATAATCGACACCAGCTTTATGCCAAAAGAAAGAATACTGTGCTTCAGTATCCATGATCACTCCGTCAAAATCAAAAAGGACGGCTGTTGTTTTTATTGTATCCATGATTAAAACAAATATAATATTCAGCCGCAAAGGTCTGAATAATCATCGAACTGAGCAAATATTTCCTATCTTTGCAGATGCTTAATTGACGAATATCAAATGAATGATCCGCATATTTTAGGAACCGAACGAATCGACAAGCTTCTTGTACAGTATTCTATTCCTGCCATTATCGGAATGACAATCACTTCACTGTACAATATCATCGACAGTATATTTATCGGTCATGGCGTAGGCGCCATGGGTATTGCCGGACTTGCCATTACTTTCCCGTTGATGAACCTGGTGGTTGCTTTCTGTACACTGGTTTCGGCAGGCGGTTCTGCCATTTCGTCCATACGGCTGGGGCAGAAAGATATGGACGGGGCAGCGGAAGTGTTGAACAACACCCTGATGCTCTGCCTGGTCAACTCATTCCTGTTTGGCAGCATCTCTTTCTTCTTCCTGGATGAGATCCTGCGTTTCTTCGGGGCCAGCAACGACACCTTGCCCTATGCGAGGGACTTTATGCAAGTGATCTTGCTGGGTACTCCCATTACCTATACGATGATCGGGCTGAACAATGTGATGCGCGCCACCGGTTATCCCAAGAAAGCCATGCTGACCTCAATGGTTACGGTGGTCTGCAACATCATACTGGCCCCTGTCTTTATCTTCCACTTTGACTGGGGCATCCGCGGTGCGGCAACGGCAACTGTCATCTCACAGTTCATCGGTATGGTGTGGGTAGTGAGCCATTTCCTGCAAAAGACAAGTATCGTACGGTTGCAGCCGGGGTTCTGGAAAATGAAAAAACGCATTATCAGCAGCATATTCTCCATAGGGATGTCACCGTTCCTAATGAATGTAACGGCGTGCGTCATTGTAATCATCGTCAACAACAGCCTGCAACATTACGGCGGCGACATGGCTATCGGAGCATATGGCATAATGAACCGGCTACTGGTGCTGTATGTAATGATTGTATTAGGGCTGACTATGGGTATGCAGCCCATTGTCGGCTATAACTTCGGAGCACAGAAACACGACCGGGTAAAGGCAACCTTGCGCCTGAGCATCATTGCAGGCGTATGCATCACCAGCACCGGCTTTATCATCTGCGAACTGTTTCCGCATGCCGTATCGGCAATCTTTACGAGTGATGAGCAGTTGATTGACATGGCTTCAAGAGGAGTGCGCATCGGCATAGCCATGTTCCCGCTGGTGGGTGCGCAAATCGTTATCGGCAACTTCTTCCAAAGTATCGGCAAAGCGAAGATCAGCATATTCCTGTCCCTCACCCGGCAACTGCTATACTTATTGCCGGGATTGATTATTCTCCCCCGCTACATGGGACTGGATGGCATCTGGACCTGTATGCCCGTATCAGACTTCTTTGCTTTCGTTACGGCTGTCATCGCGCTGTGGATATACATAAGCCGCACTCGCCACTATACTACCGTCAAACAGGTGCACCGTACGATGTGCAAATGATGCATCATGCCGGGAGTGCGTCACCATGACAATGGTAGTGCCCTCTTTGTTCAATTCGGTCAGCAAAGCCATCACCTCCGCACCGTTTTTGGAATCCAGGTTACCGGTAGGCTCATCGGCAAGAATCAACTTCGGGTTCGTTACCACAGCGCGGGCAATGGCCACACGCTGCTGCTGTCCGCCGGAAAGTTGTTGCGGGAAGTGCTTGGCCCGGTGACCGATATTCATCCGTTTCAGAATATCATCCACCATGCGTTTGCGTTCTCCGGCTTTTACGCCCAGATATGTGAGGGGAAGTTCCACATTCTCGTAGACGTTCAGTTCGTCTATCAAGTTAAAACTCTGGAACACAAATCCCAGTTGGCCCTTGCGTACGCGGGTACGTTCCTTTTCTTTCAAATCCGCCACTTCCTGCCCAAGCAGCTTATAACTGCCCTCCGTAGGATTATCCAACAAACCGAGTATATTCAGCAAAGTGGACTTGCCACAGCCGGACGGCCCCATAATGGCTACAAACTCTCCCTCTTTGACTTCGAGGTTTACGTGATTCAGTGCTACCGTCTCTACTTCCGAAGTACAGAATACTTTACTGATGTTATTAATTTCAATCATAATATCCATTTTTATTTATATTATCTTTTTATTCACTCTTAATACTGTTCACCGGATTTTCGTTGGCTATCCGCCAGGATTTCCAAAGAACACAACCTACTATTATCACCAGATTGACGATTATCACCAGCAGGTATACAATCCAACCTAGAGGAATCTGCTCGGCAAACTGTTCCATCCAGACGCCGTTGATGTACCATGACGCGAGGCTTCCGAGAATAACCGCCGGCAATGCCACAACAAGTATGTCCTTAGAAAGCAGTTCCAATATAGAAGATGCTTCCGCGCCGTTCACTTTGCGAATGGCAATCTCCTTACTGCGACGGCGCACTTCATCGGCGGTATATCCTATCAAACCCATCAGCATGACGAAGAACATTGTTATGGCCGCCATCAATGTGGCATTGCGGAACACGCGAACGGAATTATAAGAGTCGGTAATCTTCTTTTCATAGCCGATGAAGTCGATAGTCTGATTATGGAAAGCATCAGCTACATCTTTGTTCAGTTGTTGCAGATTCCGGACAAAAGGTTCTTTCAGACGGACATGTATCGTTCCCACGAAATATTTATTGTAGCGTGCAACGAAAGGCATCTTGTCGGCAGTAAAGTCCTCTATCTGAAAATCTTTCAGTACTCCCACCACCTTCATCTGTGCAGTGCCGTCAACATCAACTGTGCGTCCCACAGCATCATTCCCCCAATGCATCATATCTGCGAATGTTTCGTTCACTATAACTTCATCTTCCGTACGGGCCATGCGGCCGGTCTTGAACGTCATGCCCATCATCGCCGGATAATCCTCACGCATATAGTAACAAGCACGTGTGGAGAAGAGCGCATTGCCCGATTCATCGCGAATCATAGATCCACTGTATCCACTGATAGGAGTATTATTGGCACTGGTAACAGCCTCTACATAAGGAAGCCCCTTAAAAAATTGGAAAGCGGCGTCACACTCTTTTTCCTTATTCCAATAAGCATTGGCAAGCGCCAGCCGTTGCGGGTTATACCCCATATCCTTGTTCAGTACATATTGATATTGCGCCATCACCACACACATAAGTCCGCTGATGAATGCCACACCCACAAACTGGATGAAAAGCAGCGGACGTTTCCACCCCTTCTTACCCTCGGTGTAACGGCGGAATACCTGAGATACGGGAATACGGGCAAACAATCGCCCCGGCAACACCCCGCCCACTATAAACAATACGCCGATTACCGTCAACGGAACCCAAATGCGCTCCGGAGCAAGCAGTAAGGAGAGCTTTGCCGCAGCAGTATCCTCAAAGAACTCCCGAAAATTCAGCAGCACCAAAGCCATTAAGAGCAAGGCTGCCACAATGATGATGCCCGTCTCCAAAAGGAACATACCGAATATCTTACCGCCGCTTGCACCATTGCACTTATGCACGCCTACCGCTTTGGCACGATAGGTGAGCGAAGAAATGGAAATCAACACATAATTCAACGCCGCTATAAAAAGAATGGCAAAGCCGAGAACGCTCATGATATTACGCATCCGTTTCACACTCTCATAGTTCCGGTATGTATCGCGGATAGGCTTTACAAACGCCGTATATCCATATTTCGTTTTACCCTCTTCCGGACGGTACTTCTCTATCATGGCGTCTATACGTGCATTCACCACCGACTTGTCCGCACCGGGACGGAAACGGATATATTCAGGATAACTGTCCCCGCCCTGCCATGAATAGTTACCGCCGGAACCTTCGTTCCATAAGGTAGGCATGGAGATAACGGCTTCAGGATTGACAGTAGCGTTTGCGGGCAATGCCTTATACGTGCCCTTCACCATAAAATCCTTCTCGTGATTGTAATTGATGGTCTTCCCTACCGGATCCTCTCCGCCGAATATCTTCTTAGCAAAGCGGTCGCTCAGGAAAATCACATCAGGCTGCTGAAGGTCCTTCACCGGATTGCCACTCAGCACCTCGATACCCATTGTCTGAAAAAAGAGCGAGTCTGCCACAATCTTTTTTTCATCAAAACGAATGTTGCCATTGTACAAGGGAGAATTTTTCCAGTAGCAAGTGCTGGTGGCAGCTTCCACCTGTTCCGGAAAATTCTCCAATATGGCGCCTGCCACAGGACCACAGTTCTGTTCTTGTGGTGGATACTTTTCGCCTTTGACGGTAAATACAGACCAGATTTGGTAAAGGTTGTCATAGTCTTTGTAGCAGGTATCAAAGCTCTGCTCGTATGCAACGCGGGAGAAAAGCAGGATACTCATCGTCAGGCTTAACCCCAAGGAGATAATTTTGATGATGTTCGAGCCGCGTCCCCGGAGCAAAGTTTGAATGACATAATAGATTTGTTTCATACTATATTTATATTGTTATGTTTTTATTTATATGTTATTTTTCCTGCCTAAGATAATGCAGAAAGCGTGCCAAAACAGTTATAGTACTGGTTGTCAGCAAGTAGCGAACAGACCGTATAAGTATCAGTGTCTAATAATTAGACACAGCCTGTCCAATAATTAGACACAGCAGCCCATCCAGTATGTTCTTATATTCTTCCGTCTGAAAAGAATCCATGTCCTTTTGTATAGTGTTGCAGTGAAACAAAATCTCTTTTACAGGACAGAAAAACGGAAAATAGGACAACTTTTCTATTGAATGAAAACTCTACCTTTGCCCTCAGTTTTCATAGGCATACACTTATATACCAAGCTGATTAATATGATAAAGCCATATAAATCCTTACTCCTATCATTCCTCTGCCTGTTCATGGGTGGCTGCGACATGATAGACTATCACCCGTATGATGTGCGCATCAGCGGTGAGACCGACGTAAATGCCCATAACATTGCAGAGATAGAACAGAAATGCAAAGGCAAGACAACGATTAAATTCGTGACTATGGGCGACTCGCAACGCTGGTATGACGAGACGCTGGATTTCGTAGGAGAGATAAATAAGCGCGACGACATCGACTTCGTTATTCATGGCGGTGACATGAGCGACTTCGGTGTTACTGACGAGTTCCTTTGGCAACGCGACATTATGAACAAGCTCCACGTGCCCTATGTTACCTTGATTGGCAACCACGACTGCCTTGGCACAGGAGAAGAGACATATCGCGCCGTATTCGGCGACCCCAACTTTTCGTTCATTGCCGGACGGATAAAATTCGTATGCCTGAACACCAACGCTATGGAGTTCGACTACTCCCGCCCCATTCCCGACTTCACCTTTCTTGAAAACGAAATTACCGACCGTAAAGACGAGTTCGACAAAACCGTAGTGTCCATGCATGTCCGCCCTTATGCCGACCAGTTCAATAACAACGTGGCACGTGTCTTTCACCGTTACGTAACCGAGTTCCCCGGCATACAATTCTGTACCGCCGCCCACGAACACCATGTATTCGAGGAAAACCTCTTCGAGGACGGCATCATGTACTACATGAGCGACTGTATGAAGAACCGCAATTACTATATATTCACCATAACACCCGACGGATATGAACGCGAAGTGGTCTATTTCTAATCAACCCGTACTCGCCGCCGTTATCTGCCTGCTGCTATTGTGGTGCGGCGCGCTTTCTGCGCAAGAAAGAGATACAGTGATTATCGTGAAACACGATACTGTCTACCTGCAACGCAAGCCTGATACCATTGTGACCGGCCATACACGTCACAGCCGTTACGACTGGCGTGTGCACCGCTATCGCAAACATTGGGAAGCCTTGATTCCCACACACACCAAAATACAGTTTGCCGGCAACATGGGTTTGCTGTCACTGGGTACAGGCTGGGATTACGGAAAACGTAACCAGTGGGAAACGGATATATTTCTGGGTGTCCTGCCCAAATATCAGTCCGATTGCACCAAACTGACATTTACCTTGAAGCAGAACTATATCCCCTGGAGCCTGCAAATCAAGGAAAGCCGGTTCTCGGCAGAACCTCTCACCTGCGGTATGTACTTCAACACCGTATTCGGTGACGAATTCTGGGTGAACGAGCCGGACCGCTATCCGAAAGGCTATTACGGCTTCTCGTCCAAAGTACGCATCCATGCTTTTCTGGGACAACGTATCACGTACGACATCGATCCCCGCCGCAGGTTTACGGCAAAGTCCATTACGTTCTTCTATGAACTGAGCACCTGCGACTTATACATAGTAAGCGCCTTCACCAACAAATACCTGAAACCAAGGGATTACCTAAGCCTGTCTTTCGGATTGAAGTTGCAATTGCTGTAAGTCCGCTGCCCGTATCTTAACTGTGATACGGTATGTATTATTCCGGTACTTCTCAATTTATTATTTCATCTTTCTCTCCTTCTTGAAAACATTCTCGGGAAAATGAAATATATTTGTCCTCACAAATATAAAAAGACACTGTTCTGCCATGAAGAAATCCGGAAACATTCTTATCGTTGACGACAATCGGGGCGTACTCACCGCCTTGCAACTGCTGTTGAAACCTTATTTTGATAAAATAACCACCCTTTCTTCACCAGTTACCCTTCCCGGCACCTTGCGCGAAGATACGTGGAAGGTAGTGCTTCTCGATATGAATTTCACGTCCGGCATCAATACCGGGAACGAGGGACTTTACTGGCTGCACGAAATAAAGAAGCAATATCCGTCACTGCCTGTGGTACTGTTCACCGCCTATGCCGACATAGACCTTGCCGTACGCGGAATAAAAGAAGGTGCAACGGACTTTGTCGTCAAGCCCTGGGACAACGGAAAGCTGGTAGAAACCCTGCTCAATGCCGCACAAGACACCCCTACATCCGGAAAGAAGAAAGCAACGGCTGCAACTGCCGTTTCTTCCATGTACTGGGGAGAAAGTTCCGCCATGCAACAACTTCGCATGCTGATGGAGAAAGTAGCCGTTACCGACGCCAATATACTTATTACCGGTGAGAACGGTACAGGCAAGGAGATGCTTGCCCGCGAAATACACGCCCTCTCCACACGCCACCATAAAGAAATGATAAGCGTGGATATGGGCGCCATTACCGAAAGCCTTTTTGAAAGCGAACTTTTCGGACACATGAAAGGCTCCTTCACCGATGCCCATGCCGACCGTCCCGGTAAGTTTGAGTCTGCCGACCACAGCACTCTCTTCCTTGACGAAATAGGCAATCTCCCCTATCATCTGCAAGCCAAACTGCTGACTGCACTTCAGCGCCGCAGCATTGTACGCGTGGGAAGCAATACGCCTGTCCCGATAGATATCCGCCTGGTTTGTGCCACCAACCGCCACCTATCTGAAATGGCGGATAAAGGAGAGTTTCGCGAGGACCTGCTCTACCGCATCAATACCATTCATCTTGAAATTCCTGCACTGCGAGAACGGCCGGAAGATATTATTCCACTGGCAGAACGCTTCATCACACGCTTCTGCAAGCAATATGGAAAGCCTGCTTTGCGTCTGGACAATTCAGCACGTGAGAAGCTGACGCTGCATCCCTGGTTCGGTAATATCCGCGAGCTGGAGCATGCCATTGAAAAGGCTGTTATTATCTGCGACGGCACATTTCTCTCTGCCGGATCGTTCCAGTTACAACGCAGAAACGAAGCACCGGAAACGCCCGTATCCACCCTTGAAGATATGGAAAAGCAGATGATACGCCAGACACTGGAGAAATGTGGCAGTAACCTCTCGGCTGTTGCCTCGCAACTGGGGATTACTCGGCAAACGCTTTATAACAAAATGAAAAAGTACGGGCTCTGAAAACATAAGAAGCATAAGCCAGAAATAGTATGAAGTATAAGAATATAAACCAATATTATGTTTTTCAGACTGCCGTCAGCCTGCTCATTGCCTTAGCTGCAGGAGCAATGTGGACTTTGTATTTTCTTAAAGCTCCGACATTGCATGGCTTTAACGCCCCTCTGTTCTGGGCTGTCTTCTTCACCGTACTTCTTCCCCTGACAATACGCCGGCAGCAACGGTTGTACCACCGCCACACCCGCAAAGTCCTTTTCATGCTTGATGCCATTGAAAACAACGACACCGCCATTCATTTCTCCGAGACGGACGGAAACGAAGATAGCCGTCTCATAAACCGTTCCCTGAACCGCGTAGCCCACATCTTATATAATGTAAAAAGCGAAACTGCCCAACAAGAGAAATACTACGAGCTTATCCTCGACTGCGTCAATACCGGCATCGTCGTGCTGAACGACAACGGAGCCATTTATCAAAAGAACAACGAAGCCCTGCATCTGCTCGGACTGGAAGTATTCACCCACATCCGCCAACTGTCACGTGTGGACAATCATCTTATGGATTTACTCACCACCTGCCGTTCCGGTGACAAATTTCAGGTAGCATTAGGCAACGAACGCGGCACAGTAAACCTCTCCGTCCGCGTCAGCGACATCACCGTCCGCAAGGAACACCTGCGCATCCTCGCCCTGAACGACATCAACAGCGAGTTGGACGAAAAAGAAATAGACTCATGGATACGACTCACACGTGTACTGACCCACGAGATTATGAACACCATAACCCCTATCACCTCCCTTAGCGACACTCTGCTGGAACTCACCGAAGAAAAAATATCCAAAGAAGAGATACGCAACGGTCTGGAAACAATCAGCAGCACCAGCAAAGGATTGCTCGCTTTCGTCGATTCCTACCGCAAATTCACACATATCCCTACTCCCGAACCGACCTTATTCTACCTCAAAGGCTTCATCGGCCGCATGGTGGAGCTGGCACGCCATCAGTATCCCGGTATCCCCGTAACTTTCCATGCCTCCATCGTTCCCAACGACCTGATACTTCATGCAGACGAGAACCTCATTTCACAAGTCATCATCAACCTGCTGAAGAATGCCATGCAGGCTTTTGAGAAGTCCTCCTCTCCAGCAGAGGAAAAGCACATCCATATACGCGCCTATTGCGATGAAGCTGAAGCTGTATTGATTGAAATATCCAACAATGGTCCTGCCATCCCCCCGAACATTGCCGAACATATATTTATTCCCTTCTTCACCACCAAAGAAAACGGAAGCGGAATAGGACTCAGCATCTCCCGGCAAATCATGCGCTTGTCCGGTGGAAATCTCTCCTTGAGACCGGGAAAAGAGACAACTTTTGTACTGAAATTTAATTGAACTAACTAAATATTGTATTTGTTATTAATTATAAATACCTTTGTACACTAAGGTACAAAAAGCATTTATAATAAACTTTATAACACAATACTTATGTTATTTACAGCAGAAAACATTCTACTCGTAGGTTCTATTTTACTTTTCGTCAGCATCATCGTAGGCAAGACCGGTTATCGTTTCGGAGTTCCCGCTTTATTGCTCTTTCTGGTAGTGGGTATGCTCTTCGGCAGTGACGGACTGGGATTGCAATTCCATAATGCAAAAGAAGCGCAATTCATCGGTATGGTAGCCTTGAGTATCATACTGTTTTCGGGCGGTATGGACACTAAGTTTACTGAAATCAAACCCATCCTTTCCCCCGGTATCGTACTGTCCACTTTGGGTGTTCTCCTGACGGCATTGTTCACCGGACTGTTTATATGGTGGCTTTCGGGCATGAGCTGGACCAATATTCATCTGCCGCTAATCACATCCTTGCTGCTGGCTTCCACCATGTCGTCTACCGACTCGGCATCGGTATTCGCCATTCTGCGCTCACAGAAGATGAACCTGAAGCACAACCTTCGCCCTATGCTGGAGTTGGAAAGCGGAAGTAACGACCCGATGGCTTATATGCTGACTATCGTACTGATTCAGTTCATCCAGTCCTCAGGGATGGGCGTTTCCCAAATAGCTCTCTCTTTCGTGATACAGTTTATTGTGGGTGCCGCAGCCGGTTACCTGCTGGGCAAATTGGCCATCCTTATGCTGAACAGGCTGAATATAGACAACCAGTCGCTCTATCCCATATTGCTGCTGTCGTTTGTCTTCTTCACATTCTCCGTTACCGACTTGATGAAAGGCAACGGCTACCTGGCCGTCTACATTGCCGGCATGATGGTGGGCAACAACAAAATTATGCACCGCAAGGAGATTTACACGTTTATGGACGGGTTGACATGGCTTTTCCAAATTATCATGTTCCTTTGTCTCGGTCTGCTTGTCAATCCGCACGAAATGCTGGAAGTAGCCGTCGTAGCACTGCTCATCGGCGTATTTATGATTGTTATAGGGCGGCCGCTCAGTGTATTTCTCTGTCTGCTTCCGTTCGGAAAACGTATCACTCCGACATCCAAGCTCTTCGTTTCCTGGGTAGGGCTGCGTGGTGCGGTTCCCATTATCTTTGCCACCTATCCGGTAGTGGCAGATGTACCCGGCGCCGACGTAATCTTCAACATTGTATTTTTCATCACAATCCTATCTCTCGTCATTCAAGGTACTACCGTCTCAAAAGTGGCGCGCTTGCTGGGACTTTCCACTCCAATGGAAAAGACAGGCAATGACTTCGGAGTAGAGCTGCCCGAGGAAATCGACTCCGACCTGCGCGATGTAACCGTTACCCAAGAGATGCTCGACAAAAAAGGCGACACTCTCAAAAACATGAACCTCCCCCAGGGGACCCTCGTCATGATAGTGAAACGCGGCAATGAGTACCTGATACCCAACGGCACCCTAAAACTCCACGTAGGAGACAAGTTGCTCCTTATTTCTGAAAAGGTCAAAGAATAGGAAATAAAGGAGAACAGTCTCCATGAAAAAAACTTCAAACCACTTGCTTTGCATCACTATAAGCCCTATATTTGCGCAGTTTTAACTAAAGTGTGCAATTATACGAATGGAACAAGAACAACTGTTCATTGACTATATAGAACGAAGCATCGTACAAAATTGGGATAAAAATGCCCTAACCGACTACCAGGGAATCACCCTACAATATAAAGATGTTGCCCGAAAGATTGCAAAATTTCATATCGTATTGGAAAGCGCCGGTATCCGGCCCGGTGATAAAATAGCCGTATGCGGTCGTAACAGCGCCCATTGGGCAGTGTGCTTTCTGGCAACAGTGACCTATGGTGCTGTCATTGTTCCTATTCTCCACGAATTCAAGGCAGACAACATACACAACATCGTCAATCATTCCGAAGCCAAACTTCTTTTTGTGGGCGATCGGGCCTGGGAAAACCTGAACGAAGAAGCTATGCCGCTGTTAACGGGAGTGGTACTGCTGACGGATTTCACTCCGGTCGTTTGCCGGGACGAACGACTCATGGAAGCATTCGAACACCGTAATGCTATCTATGGCGCACGCTATCCCAAAAACTTCCGTCCCGAACATATCTGCTATCGCAAGGAACAGTCTCCTGAAGAATTGGCGGTCATCAATTACACTTCCGGCACCACCGGCTATTCCAAAGGCGTAATGCTGCCTTACCGCAGTTTGTGGTCCAACATAGCCTATTGTCACGAAATGCTGCCTGTGCGTCCCGGTGACCACATCGTTTCCATGCTTCCCTTGGGACACGTTTTCGGCATGGTATACGACTTTCTTTACGGCTTCTCGGCAGGCGCACATCTCTACTTCCTTACCCGCATGCCATCGCCGAAGATTATCGCGCAATCATTCTCTGAAATCAAACCGCGTGTCATCTCCTGCGTGCCTCTTATTGTGGAGAAGATTATCAAGAAAAACATCCTGCCGCTTATCGACAACAAAATAGGTAAGCTGTTGCTGCGCATGCCCATCGTCAACGATAAGATAAAAGCCGATATGCGCAAGAAAGCAATGGATGTTTTCGGCGGTAATTTTGACGAAATCATTATTGGCGGCGCTCCTTTCAATGCCGATGTGGAACGCTTCCTCAAGCAGATAGGCTTCCCCTACACCATTGCCTACGGTATGACAGAATGTGGCCCTATCATTTGTTCCAGCCGTTGGGAAACCCTGAAACTCGCCTCATGCGGAAAAGCCACTACCCGCATGGAGGTGAAGATAGACTCTCCCGATCCTCAAAATGTAGCGGGCGAAATTATCTGCCGGGGAACCAATCTTATGCTGGGATACTACAAGAATACCGAGGCTACCTCGCAAATCATCGATGTCAACGGCTGGCTGCATACGGGCGACCTTGCCACAATGGATGCAGACGGCTACGTCACCGTACGCGGACGTAGCAAAAATATGCTTCTAACCTCCAGCGGACAGAACATATACCCTGAAGAGATTGAAAGCAAACTGAACAACATGCCTTACGTATCGGAGTCTTTGATTGTATTGCAGCACGACAAACTCGTCGCCCTGATATATCCCGACTTCGACGATGCCTTCGCTCATGGACTCCAACAGGCCGATATAGAAAAAGCAATGGAAGCCAACCGAAATGAGCTGAACCTACTATTGCCGGCATACAGCCAGATAACCAAAGTGAAGATACACTTTGAGGAATTTGAAAAAACCGCCAAGAAGAGCATCAAACGCTTCATGTATCAGGAAGCTAAAGGCTGAAATTCTTAAAAAAGATATAGCAAAGGACGAAAATATATAAGAAGTGTTATAAAACATACTTTTTTTCTTGGATAGTTTGCAAATATCCCAAGAGTCCGTATCTTTGCAATGTGTTTTTCATAGTATTAGATTTAAGGTTAACAAAGGTTGGAGTACAGCGGTACTCCTTTTTTTATGTCTATACTTTTCATCCCTTGAAATATTCATTATCTTTACCTTAAAATAAAAAGAAAGGAAAGGAAAAGAAATGGATATACACACTTTCATCAGTAACTATCAGGAAGCATTCGGCATGCAAGCTGAACTCCCCATCACATTCTGGTACTCCGACCGATTGGAAGCTCCAACAGAGAAAATAAACGGTTGCTTGTTCAAATGCATAAAGTTAGTCAGAGAAGGAAAGACAGTCAGCCTTAATGCAGAGACAATGGGCTGCGGTGGCGGAAAGTTCTACACCGGATTTACGGAAATGCCGGAACATGTTCCTAACTTCGTATCCCTAAAAGAAAAATATAAGAGAACTCCCGAAATGGTAACCGACTTCATTCGAGAAATCCAAGTGCCCAAAGCCAAGAAAAATTACCTGCATTTTGCACGCATAGACCGAATATCCTCTTTTGATGATGTGGAAGGCATATTATTCCTCGCTACTCCTGACATTCTATCGGGCTTGGCCACCTGGGCATATTATGACAACAATGCACCGGATGCGGTTTCATCTCCATTCGGCTCAGGATGCTGTTCTGTTGTGACCCAAACGATTCTCGAAAATCAAAAGCAAGGAAGACGTACTTTCTTAGGATTCTTCGATCCGTCTGTCCGTCCCTGTTTCGAAGCAGACATATTAAGTTTTGCTGTTCCGATGTCACGATTCAAAGTGATGTACCACACAATGCGCGAAAGTTGCCTGTTCGATACGCATGCGTGGGGAAAGGTTAAAGAAAGGATACAAAAAAGCCCTCAAGAAGAAGTCTCTTCCAATCGTCCTGCCGTTTCATTCAGGATTCTGCCTGATATACAGTTACGTGAAGTGAGGATAGAAGACGCTGCCGCTATTTATCACGCCATCGATACACATCGGGATTATATGCGTATCTGGTTGCCATTTGTCGACACTCTGAAATCTACGACCGACGAAGAGGAGTTCTTAAAAGGCGTACTTTCTGCTCCTGATGACCGCTACGAACCTATATTCGGCATCTGGAACGAGCATAATGAAATCTGCGGATTAATAGGGTTTCATTTCTCCGACTTTGCCAATCATCGTACGGAAATCGGATATTGGCTCCTACCGGAGTATCAACATCGCGGCATCATGACCCAGTGCGTTCGCTGCTTATGTCGATGGGCCATTGAGACAAAAGAAATAAAGCGCATACAAATCCGCTGTGCCACAGGCAATACGGCAAGCAATGGTATCCCTCTTCGATTGGGTTTTCGGCTCGAAGGGACGGAACGCGCCGGTGAATTGTTAGCGTCAGGAGAGTATACCGATGTACATGTTTACAGTATATTAAAAGAAGAAATAGAAGCATCATTCTAAAGAAACAAGTAATTTATGGAACAAACTATTCAGCTCAACGAGCACAATAAGCAGGAGTATCCCCCCATGCACATAAGAGTATATAACACATCCTCAATATAAGTTATTATAAATAAACATATTACATAATCAATAACCATGATATCAACAAAAATAAATCATTAGCAATTATCACTTTAATTAACATACATATTATATATGAACAACGCCCCTTATTGGAATATACATAAAGTAATAAAATATATCCCAAATTTTGGGGATATATTTTAAAATTCTAATAAATCATAACAATGTAAGATTTCTTCTTTCCGTAATCCAAGATAGCGTTTGGTTATTACAATATTAGAATGATTAAATAACTCTGAGAGCATAACCAAAGCCATTTCACCATTACTGTCAGCCATTTCATATACGTGCCGTCCAAATGTTTTTCTGAGTGAATGGCTACTAAAGTTCCTAACTGATTTCAAGCCGTATTTAGCCTTAACTCCTTTTAATAGTACATTTATACGCTGAATACTATAAACACTATTCTTACGGCTAATAAAGCACTTTTCTGACCTATCTGTTATACTGAGAGCATCATAGCACTTTTGTACATGCTTTTGAAAGTTAGAATTGATTCGAATCTCCCTACGCTTCTTTGTTTTCTTTTCAATCAATTCAAAAGATTTATCAGATAGAAGCATCTCCCAAGTCAATTGAAGAATATCACTTATCCGCAATCCGAAAAAAATACCACAGCCTACCAATAGTGACAAACGGTAATCACCATCATTAAACAATCTATGTACTAAATTAACCGCCTTATCCCATTCGATGTAATCTGCTACAGTCGTACTATTCTTTAAACTCATAATATTCAGTTTTATATTAATTAATAAGTTAGTGAATATATTGCAACCTCATAAAATGAAAGGCTACTGATTATCAAGCTATAATCACTTTTCTATATTAGTGAATATTCAGCCTCAACACGTTCATTATAATTATCTACCTTCTCAACATGGTTGTCAATAACTGTAACAAGTTGGTCTATACATTGCCATTTCCATATTACGCTGCCATATTATATGATGGAAGGATAACAGCCATCAATTCTGCTTTTCTATTATCATACACTATAGTTTGTATCTCACTTGGACTACTCATAGGAGAACTTAATCCTTTGTAATTATAAGTTGCTGTCCAAAGCTCTCTCATGGCTTTTCTGATTATTGCGTCATTTATTGAAGCAACCAATTCAACGTAGTGACGCATTGTACTATAAGCCTTATTTCTCATTTCTGATGACTGATAATCCGAAAGATACCAATACCAATCTTGATTGTTTAATATTTTTAATGCCTCTTTTATCGTCTCTATAGTCTTCATACCTTATTGCTTTTTTAATTACACCACAAAGATATTGCATATATTAAATATATACAATATTAAACAGTTAAATAAAGCAAAACATATTACACATATTGAATATATGCAATAAAAAAAGGAGGAAAATCTTCCTCCTTAATCAATAATACCAATTATCCTTTCTTCTTTAAAGCCTCTCCATGCCATCTTCTGTAAATCAAGATATACGAACATACCATAATATCGTTTAGGAATTCCTGTTCCATTAATATTAGCTTTGACGGAATCCGATTGAAGTGTACCTACTGCATATCTAATTGAACCATCCATCTTCTGATAGCAAAATCTAACTATTTCACCGTTCAACATTCTGCCTTTTAATGTTTCAATTAATAATCCTTTCATGATTGAAGTGTTTAACTCAATATTTGTACTCATACATTTTGATACTGTTCTTTTCACTTTTTCTTCATTGATTGCAATAGCTTTCATACTTGTTCACTTTTTGATTACAATACAAATATATTGCATATATTAAGTATATGCAATATATTAAAGTTAAAAGATGTTACACCTATGACATTTATTTATTATATGACATATTATTTATAACTTTGTAAATAAAAAAGCTATGGATAAATCAAAATTAAAAAAAGAAAGAACTGTTATTCATCTTCACCTTCTTAATGGTGATATTCATGAATATTATGGAAGTATGGCTAATTTATTTGAATTTCATTCACATGAAGAACTTGGTATTACTTATGCCTCTCTCCGTAATTATGTAATATCGGCAGATAAACCATATATTAATAACAAGTGCATAATACGCAAGGGAATACTTAAGCAGAAATCAGGTGGAAGAGGTGTTAAATCATGAATACCTGTTATTAACTACTTGTTTGGCTTCAGACATGTACTTCTCGATATAATTATAAGGAATATTACCTAATTCATTTTGTCTTGGTAGCCAATCAATAAGGTATGAAATAATAGTTCCACACTCATCTTCTTCACATGTCTTGAGGTAATCGATGACTTGTTTATATTTAAGAATGAAATTGTTTCGACCTGAAGAGTCCTCAAATAAAAAATTCAATTTTGAAGGATATTTCATAGAATATCTTTCGTTTTCGATGAGGCTTATTGTACTATTAACATAGTTATTATTAGTATTACTATTATTATTTTTTTTATTTTTATTAATGTTATCTTTAGTTGTGGTACAACCTTGTACTATCTTATTTTGGGATTGATAGTACGTGTTTGTACTATCTTCTTTAACTATTGTAGTACAATTCTGTACTATCTCACTTCTATTATCTTCTTCATTGAAACAATATTCTAATTTAATGCTTTTACTCTTTCTACCTCGTTTCGCTGCTCTTATCATTTCACCATTAAGGGTATCTTCAATAGTCTTAGAAGATAGTTCACATATTCTATCCCAATTAATGCGATAATAATTTGAGTATCTACCCCCTTTAGATGTCTTTACTTCAATCAAGTTAGAATCTCTTAATGTTTGAATTATTAATCTAACATCTTGCTTGTTCTTGACTCTGAAAACTCTTGCTATTTCTTCCATACTTTTATAAAAGTATCCATCTTTTAATCGGTTATTGTTTCTCCAATAACTTTCCTGCTGAATCAAATATGCCATAGCCTTTATACAATCAGAGTCTAATAGGTATATCAAATTAACAGGTAACTTACAATAATTATATTCCATATTTATTCTATTTTTTGTTTAGGTATTGTTTTCCAATAATTCTTCAACCCTTGACTAATATTTTCTTTATGCGATTCACTTTTACTTCTACCTTTTAAAGTCTGACTTATCTTTAGCTTTGTAACATCATTTAGTTCACGGTATAATCTTTTCTTTGTATTCATTTTTTCTTTTATATATTAATAAATATCACTACCATAATAAGTTTAGTAAATATTTGAAAAATATATAGAAAATAATTTTTACACACCCAACCGTATCCGCTCTTATTATACCTATCGTTAAATAGCATAATAAGAGAGAAGTTACAGTTATTACTTTGTTTATAATCAGATATATAGTAGCAAATTTAAACGTTAACAACCTCTTAATATTAATATCTTATCAATGGTTATTTTAAGCAAATATACCTCGGTAAAAAATATGCATGAAATTAAAAACGTTAATGTATATAAATAGTCAATCTATTAACAACAATAAAAAAGGGAGGACAAAACCTCCCTTTTCTATTTATTATACTATTGATAATTAATACTTAAACATCAAAGTAGCAACTCCATTAAATATGTAATCCTTACCTGCATGGCTCATTTTCAAATTCTCAAATCTAATAGTAATTTCGCTTTCATTAATATTAGTATTGGTTACAATTGCTTTTCCTGAGTCATACTTAAACGAATCTGTCAAGTCAATAATATTACCGTCTTCTTCATCATTAAGAGGAGTTAAAGCTAAAGTCATCTGTGCTAAATCGTCACCAACTATAGGCTCTGTTGCGCTCTTGAACGAAAAGGTATAATAATCAACATAAGTAACTCCATTGCTTACATTATCAACAGAAACTGTAAATTCACCTTTGTTGATATTTTCATCCCAACTCCCCATAAATCCTACAGCCGACAGTTTATAATTAACTCCATTAATTTCAATCTTATCACTACCTTCTGTTGGGTCATCGTCATTACTGCATGAAACAATAGTTAATGAGAATATAGCAATAAGGAATAAAGTGAGTTGTAAAAAATATTGTTTCATATTCTTCAGTATTTTAATTGAAAAATTTTAGGAATTAATAATTCCATCCATCCTCGTATCCTGATATATATTTTTGTATAGCTTGGTTAGAAACTTCTTTTGCATTCTCATCGGAGGGTATTCCAAACCAACTTACAAAAAAAGCTTTTCCTTGTTCTTCTGTGCCATTTCCATCAAAATGATAATAATTTCTATTCCGTTCTTTTGAGCCTCGCTTATCTCTAACACCATCTTCAACACCTTTATTATAGAAATGCTGAATTACCTTTTGGGTTAAATATTCACCTTTACTTGTTGTAAATGTTTCATCTTCCATTTTTTTCTGTTGTTGCTCTTGGTATTCTGTTTTAGTTTTTTCATTAGCAACAGGAATTGAGTCTTGACTTCTTTTTTTGTTTTGACTACAAGAATTTAATATTGTGCCCATTGAGAGCGAAATAATAAACAATATAAGTATTCGTTTCATTTTGTTTTTCCTTTCTTTGAATCCTATTTTTCAAATTCATTTAACTTAGTTATAGTCCAAAACCCGATAAGAAGACAAATAAAAAACGTGGACTATTTACCTTGTACTGTCTTCTGCGGCATCGCCAAACGCCCAATCTATCAGGTACAAAAAGTAAAAGCCCACGCCATAAGCGCAGGCATTACCTTGTTACTTTCTTGATAGATTTCTCTAAAATTTGGCGATTTTCAGAAAACAAGAACGCACAAGCTAACGCTTTTTATCTATATGTCTATTTTTTTATATTATACCATAGGCTCACATATTTATAAATTCGACGTAAAGTTACAAAAAGATTAATACAAAGTAGTTTTTTTATGCATTTTCTTTAATTCAAACCCAATATTTGTTCAATATTTAGTTACTTATTGTTTCATAATACTGAGCTTAAATTTGTCATTTATAGGTAAAACATTAACATCCTGATTCTCGAAAGAATAATAAGGAAAGCTTCCAATCCATTCACTTTCTATTAATACAGAATTAAATTCATCATAAGTGTACTCACCTATCTTTAAATTCGTATAAATATCCGAATTACCGTTATAATAAACTTTGTGCGTTTCTTTATTGTAATGAAAGCAATGTTCACTATTATTCAACAACCAAGCCTGAAATTCAATACCATACTTACAAGTTAATTCATCATAGAACATCTCACTTTTCTTGTATCTTGCAGATTTCACCGTTCCCCACATCTCAGCACCATTATTATACTTAATAATAACTAAATTCCATAACTTGTGTATTCTATAAATCAATATTTCATCAATAAATTCATCTATCATAGATTTAACTAATTCCTTACTTCTCCTAATATCCTCCATTTTGGAATAAACAGTAGCAAAGCTATTATAAATCTTTTGGGACTTATCTATAATAATTTGATTTTCTACTATACGGTGTTTATATTTTTCTATTGACCTTTCAATAATTACCTTTTGCTCCTCATAGTTCTTTTTTTCTTCATTTATCAATTCTTGTGCTATAACATCATCCAATGGTAATAACTTTTTTAATGCTCTTTTGTAACTTTCTGATATGTCATTTAATTGCTTTTTTAAATTATTCAGGACTTTCGTATCTTCATCAATTTCTTTCCTTAGAGTAGTTATCTTATTTGAATGAATGTCATTCAAATTAATTTCCGCAAACATATACAATGACAAACTTAATACAAGCCCATCAAGTTTCCATTGTCTAATCTCAGCCCCATCTATGCAGGTCTGAGGTTTATCCTTTCGGTTAACTCGTCCATAACATTTATAAGTTCTTCCGCCACTTAAATAATTTGTAGTAGTCTCAGTAGATTTTCCCACCGAGAAATTAGAGCCACATTCCCCACACTTTAATTTTGATTTCAATAAGTTTTCATGTTTAATAGAATTATTTTTATTATACTTAGATGATAATAACCTGTCTTGAACTTTAAAAAACAACTCATCAGATACAATTCTAAGATTCTCCAAACGCACATCATATTCAAAATATACTTCACGATTTTTATTTTTCTTGTCAACATTAGGCTTATGAAATGTAACCTTACGATGTCCTATATATAGTTCATTAGATAACATTCTTGATATAGTTGACTGTCTCCACTTCAAGTTATCCTCATCAAACTTATATGTTTTACTTTGAACTCCTTTTTGTTTTCTTCTCACTTTAGCCTCTTTAAGCCTTGTAGTATAAGAAGTAGGAATATTTTCGGCATTCAATATTTCACATATATCTACGACTGATTTTCCATCAGCATATAAATTAAATATCCGCTTAACAACATTAGCCTCATCATTTCTAATAGATATTCTCTTATTCTCATCATTGCAATATCCATAAGCATTATTATCACCACCAACTCCACCTCCATTAGTTATTTTAGAAATTTTTCCTGAAAGACTACGCTCCGCAAAAAGTTCAATCTCATAAGTTGTCGTTATTGCCAATACAGCCAATAATATTTTAGAGCCTAAATCTTGTTTAGAATTACGAACCCACAAGTCTTGCTTTTGAAAATACAATGCAACTCCTTTATCTTGTAAACGTTGTATCTCTGACAATAATTCTGTAGAATTACGTCCTAAACGTGTTAGCTCTGAAAATAAGATTATTTCTATTTTACCTTCATCTATTGCTTTTAATAAGTCTGAATAACGCTTTCTCTCCTCAAATACACTAAAGCCTGTTACAACATCTACATATACATCCTCGACTTTATAATTGTTTTGTTCTGCATATTTCAATAATTCCTCTTCTTGCCTATCTGTCGATTGCATTTGTGTAGATATACGACAATATATCGCTACTTTATCTTTCATAATGAGTATATTTGCAAAAATTCTAATTAATATTATTATTTATGAATACAAATATAGAGATAAATAAGCCAAGCCCCAAATTTCAGGATGTGTCAATTGCACCTATGCACACCTGCGAACACATCATTAACCAGACAATGATAAGACTATTCGGCTGTGGACGCTCTGTCTCAGCACACATAGAGCGCAAAAAAAGCAAACTAGACTACCGTTTGACAGCTTGCCCCACAGAAGAACAAATCAAGAATCTGGAAAATACGGTAAACCAAATAATAATGCAGCATCTCCCTGTTACTACCGAATTCATCACTCAGGAAGAGGCAAAAGGACGTTTCGACTTGAAACGCTTGCCGGAAGACGCTTCAGAAACTGTACGCGTAGTAAAAGTAGGCGATTACGATGAATGTCTTTGCATCGGCACGCATGTTGCCAATACATCCGAAATAGGCACATTCAAAATTATCAGCCACGATTGGGATGGAGAGAACAAGCGCTGGCGGATACGTTTTAAATTAGTATGAAAATCAAACAAAATTAAATAAAAAGATAGTAATATTGGCATTATACAAGTAAAATAGTCAGCATCCTTATGACAAATAGTCAATAAAGTCAACACTAACCTATTGGCATGCAGTTTGCGATATACCAAGTGAACGACGGTTCGGAAAACAAATGATAAAAGCCGAAAGACGGACATCTGGAAACAACGAAAACCGAAGTTCAGAACAAACTGAATGTATAACTTTTAAAAGATAGGAGACTATGATTATGATGCCTGTAAGAAGAACTCAGAATTGGTTACCAAGTATCTTTAACGATTTCTTTGACAACGATTGGATGGTAAAAGCCAATGCAACTGCGCCTGCCATCAATGTGTTTGAAACAGAAAAAGAATACAAAGTAGAGTTGGCAGCTCCCGGCATGACAAAGGAAGACTTCAACGTTCATATCGATGAAGAAAACAACCTGGTCATCAGCATGGAGAAGAAAACGGAAAGCAAGGAAGAAGGCAATAAAGATGAAAAGAGAGAAGGTCGCTATCTGCGTCGCGAGTTTTCATATTCCAAATTCCAACAGACAATGATCCTTCCGGATGATGTTGACAAAGAAAAGATTTCCGCCCAAGTAGAAAATGGCGTATTGAATATCAATCTGCCGAAATTCACTGAACAGGAAAAAGAAAAAGCTAAAAGATTCATTGACGTGAAATAAAGTAACTGGTAATTAGGGAAATGCCCCGGTGCAATGTGATTGGCATCGGGGCATTTTTATAATATCATAATTGATAATCAACATTTGGCTTCTTTCCTCTTTCCTTTCAGGAAACGGTTTGTCAACCAACTGCGTATAGGCTCATCATAAAGTTTCAAGCAAGCATAAGCAAGAATGAAAGATCCGGCAAAGGTTAATATCATATAAGGTATACCCTCCGCCAAAGTTGCATTATTATTACATACCCATGCCGTATAAGTGTATATCAATGGATAGTGCGTTATATATACCGGATATGAAATATCTCCCAAGAACTTGCACATTTTAGTGGAACGTTTACCGGTTATTTTCCCTCCAGCTCCCATAGAGACAATCACAGGAAAAACAAACAGTATGCAGCAAGCCTCGTACAGCCCATTCATCCAGAAGTGATTTTCTCCACCCAAACGAGGAAAAGACAAGATCACTACAATCATCAGGCTACACCACCAGAAGGCACGTTTTTTAATGTGAACCAACCATCCCAATCGGAACAACAGCAGTCCGCCGAAGAATGGATACATCAATCGAACAATTCCCACATATTGCTGCCTCCAATTCAACGACCAACCGCCAACGATATCTCCTGTTGGTGCTGTGAGGCAATAATGTACCGTAAAACATCCGGCTATCAAGACTAAAACAGTCAAAGCTGTTTTGCTGAATCGACGAACAAATAGCGCATAAAGGATATTACCTATGTATTCAAAATAAAGCGACCACGCCGGAGCATTCAGCGGATGCATCTCCGCCCAACCGCGAATGTCCCATTTCAAAGGAAGCGGAAGTAAAGTGCATCCCAGCAGCATAACCAATAACATAGTTCCTACCGTTGTATTTTGGATGGGCGGGAAACAAGGAGACTCCTGAAAAAAGAAAAATACCGCCCCTACGATACTCCCTACTATAACCATCGGATGCAAACGTATAATACGTCGTTTGAAGAAAGTGACGGTACTCATCCGGTTCCAACGATCATCATAGGCATAACCTATAACAAAGCCGGAAAGCATAAAGAAAAAGTCTACCGCCAAATAACCATGGTTGATAATCTGTTCCAAGTGATTGCCGCCCGCATGTGCTTCAAAAAGATGAAAAATTACAACCATGACTGCTGCTACACCACGAAGCCCATCGAGTATTTCATAATGCGGTTTCGAGGCAAGATAAGAGTTTTGCGTGTTCATTCAGATATTAAGATGTTTATTTAGCACGCAAAGATACAAAAAAAGAGATACTTCAAAAAGACCGGACGAACAGTTACTCTAAAATATTCTCCTTATCTAAAGGCATATACGGTCCATCCTTCACTTCAAATATAACGGAAGGTTCCAGAACTTCCAAAGTATGCCACTGCCCTTTCGGAATATGAACCCCATAAATTCCATTTCCGGGATACAGTTCATAGCGCTCCATCTCTCCCCCATCAGCATTGTAGAACATCACATTAATGTGCCCACGCAGTAGAATATAGGTTTCTGCTGTATGCCGATGCCGATGTATGGGCAGCACAGTCCCTACTTCCAACGCATTAAGCAACCGTTGTGCTTTGGCGTCCAAAGTTTCATGCAAATTGAAGTTCATACGCAACCGTTCACTCTCTTTGGCCTGACCGGATACCTGATCCAGTAATTGATTGTCTATTATCATGTTGTTGTTAAGTAAACTTTGTACAAATATTTACGTCTAATAGTAGCACAACTGAGAATCAAATATTTACCTTACGATCCGCACTTATATGCTTTTAGTAGAACGCCACAAAGATAGTATTTTTTTTGTCTTGAAGTATTTTACCCTGCAATTCAACCGCACCGTAACGACTATTCAATCAATGCATCCTCATTTTCTTACTTGTGCGAAGAATTGAAAAAGAAAACACAGTAGAGAAAGTTAACATCCAATCATGCAAGAAGTTAACTTTATATAGTGCAAAGTATTAACTTCGTATCAATAGGAAATTAACTTCGTACAAACACGAAGTTAATTTCCAAAATCAGCTACTTTTCCTGTAACTTCTCACAGCCCAAATATTAGCAACTATGGCAAAAATCAGCAAGGCTCCTAATTGAGGAAACAGTTCGGCCAAGCCACCGCCGCGAAGATATATTGTACGCATCACCTCAACAAAATACCTCAATGGATTTATACGGGTAATCCATTGTGCCCATTTGGGCATACTATGAATAGGAGTAAAAAGACCACTCATCAAAATAAGGACGAGCATAAAAAACCACATGACAAACATGGCTTGTTGTAACGTTGCCGAATGATTGGATATGACCAGTCCAAAACCGGAAACAACCGGCAGAAACACCAGTGCAAAAACATAAATAGTAAGAAAATGTCCGGCAGGTAAAATACCATATAGCAACCAAGCGAGTACAAAACAAATGGTAAGCACAACAAAGCCTATCAGCCAATAAGGTATCAGCTTGGCCGCAATAAATGTGAATTTATTGACCGGTGTCACATTGATTTGTTCAATAGTCCCCGCCTCTTTCTCTCCCACTACATTGAGTGCGGGAAGAAAGCCGCAAATCAGCGTCAGCAACATAACCATTAATGCAGGAATCATGAAAAGCTTATAGTTCAAAGTAGGATTATAGAGGTTCAAGGTAGAAACACTGATACGGGGAAGCGGCTTGCCTGTTAATGCTTTTACAGGTACTTCCGACATCAGTTCACGAGAATAATCGCTGATGATGGAAGACAGATAAGAACCTCCCAGACTCCCTTTTGTTCCGTTCACCGCATTGGCTGCGACGAGCAAACGAGGAGCTTTACCGTTTATCCAATCTTTTTCAAAATCATAGGGTATCTCCAAAATGACATCTGCTGTACCCGCTTCAATACCGAGCAAAGCCTCATCGTAAGTAGTCGGAAGCGCTGTCAGACGAAAATAGGTAGAAGCTCTAATCTTGTCTACCAGGCGACGGGATACAACGCTATGATCGTTATCCACAATATTCAGATTTATATTCTTTATCTCCAAGTTGGCAGCCCAAGGCATCAATATCATAATCATACATGGAAATATGAAAATCAGCTTTGGCAAGAATGAGTTGCGGAGCATCTGCTTGAATTCTTTTTCTATCAAATACTTAATCATAGAGGTATTTACTACTAATTGTTATAATTGAAATTACTTCATTCCAGCCTGTTCTTGAACTTCTTGAAACTAACGGTTATCAACAGAACCGCCATAACAGCCAGTATACCGATCTCGGTCAGCACCAGTGATATATCCACTCCCTCTATCATCAGTTTACGCACAGCCTGAATATACCAACGTGCGGGAATCACAGTGGAAATGCTTTGCAAAATGACAGGCATGCTCTCAACAGGGAATATCATACCCGAAAGCAACATTGTGGGCATCATCAGCATTAGTCCGGACACCAGCATGGCGGCTACCTGCGTGTGAGTAACAGTAGAGATGAGCAATCCCAAAGCCAGTGATACGAATATGAAAAGCAGCGATACGACCACCAACCAAAACAAGCTGCCTGCAACCGGAACATGGAGCACATAGACCGAAAGCAATAATATCGTAATCAGGTTGACAAACGACAACACGAAGTACGGCACTGCCTTGGCAAGAATGATAAACAGGGGCTTTACCGGGGAAACCAACAACACATCCATCGTTCCCGTCTCCTTCTCACGCACAATGGAGATAGAAGTCATCATTGCACAAATCATCATCAGGATAAGTCCCATAACACCGGGAACAAAATTATATGCACTCTTCATCTGCGGATTATAAAGCAACTTGACTTGAGGAACAATTGCAGATGTGCGTACTCCGGGCGGAAGCATTTCTTGTCCGGTCATGGATATGATATTCGCAGCATATCCGGCTTGCATGGTAGCCATATTGGGATCGGTGGCATCGGAGATTATCTGTACTTCTGCCTCACCGGTATAGAGATGATCCGAGAAATGTTCGCTAAAAACAATTGACATATCAATATCGCCCTTCCTAAAAAAATGATCCGCTTCTTCGGGAGAATACAAGCTGCGGATAACAGTAAAGTACTCACTGGCATCCACACGATCGATGATTTGCCGAGTTACGACATCATTGGAAGGATCGAGAACGGCAACACGCACATTCTTTACTTCGGTAGTAATGGCAAAGCCGAAAAGAATGATCTGCACAATGGGCATACCCAGCAGGATCAGCATCGTACGCCGGTCGCGGAAGATATGGAAGAATTCTTTTCGGACAAAAGCTATGAATTGTTTCATGGTTATATCGCAATCTGTTTTTAAGTCTTATATCTAATATCAATCCGCCGTCCTTACAGCCTCACGAGCCAGCTGTTGGAAAACATCATCCATTGTCTCAACTCCGAACTGTCGTTTCAGCCTGTCAGGCGTGTCGAGCGCACGAATCACTCCATCCACCATGATAGATATACGGTCGCAATACTCCGCCTCATCCATAAAATGGGTAGTGACAAAAACGGTGATACCTTGATCGGCAGCCTGATAGATCAGTTCCCAAAACTGGCGGCGAGTAGCAGGATCAACTCCTCCCGTCGGCTCATCCAGAAACACAATCTTAGGATGATGAAAAATGGACACAGAGAAAGCAAGCTTCTGTTTCCATCCCAACGGCAGATTTTTCACCAATGTATCACGTTCTTTTTCCAATCCTAAACGTAGCAACAACTCGTCTGTTCTGGGAGCAATCTCCGGTTCGGGAATTCCGTATATACCGGCAAAAAGGCGAATATTCTCCCACACTTTGAGATCTTCGTATAATGAAAACTTCTGACTCATATAGCCGATATTCCTCTTCACATCCTCGGACCGGGTGGCGACATCGAAACCGGCTACCCTGGCTTTGCCTCCGGTGGGATGACTCAATCCGGTGAGCATGCGCATGGCAGTGGTCTTACCGGCTCCGTTAGCACCCAAAAAACCAAAGATTTCACCTTGACGCACTTTAAAAGAAATATGGTCGACAGCTGTAAAACTGCCAAAACGTTTCGTCAATCCGTCTACTTCAATTACGTAGCTCTCACAATTATCCGCTTTTTCGTGCAAAAGTCCCGCAGGACAAAGGATGTCTGCAAACTGTTTCAGAATACGGTCGGGAGTATCAATACCACGTATCCTCCCTTCATTGATGAAAGCGATACGGTCGCACTGACGTGCCTCGTCAATAATTGGAGTAGACGCGATAATGGTAATGCCCTGTTCCCTGAGACGGCGAAGCATTTCCCAAAACTCCTTACGCGAGACAGGGTCTACACCGGTAGTCGGTTCATCCAGAAAAAGAACATCCGGTTTATGGATAAGCGCGCAACTAAGAGCAAGTTTCTGCTTCATACCACCGGACAAAGCCCCCGCACGACGATTGCGAAAAGGTTCTATCTGCCGGTAGATGTCGCGTACCAAATCATAATTTTCCTCAATGGTGGTATGGAAAACCGTAGCAAAGAAATTCAGGTTTTCTTCTACCGTCAGATCCTGATAGAGCGAGAACCGTCCAGGCATATATCCTACCCGCTCACGAATAGCTTTATAGTCCTTCGCCGTATCCAGTCCGCAAACCGTAGCTGTGCCTTCATCGGCAAGCAGCAAAGTGGTGAGAATACGGAACAGGGATGTCTTCCCCGCACCGTCAGGACCGATGATGCCGAAAAGCTCACCCGGCTCGACAGACAATGAAACACCTTGCAAGGCTTCCACCCGGCCGTAACGTTTAAATACATTATTGACAGTTACTGCAGAACTCATACTGTTATTGAATTTTAATTATAAACGGTGACTTACCCAAACGCCGGCTGCATAGCATCAATCACTTGAACTCTACTCCTCCATACATTCCTATTTTCAGCATGCCGTCATTCTTCACAGCCACTTTAACAGCATATACCAGATTGGCGCGTTCATCCTTCGTTAGAATGGTTTTCGGAGTAAACTCGGAACTGTCCGAAATCCAAGTGACAACGCCCGGATATTCTTTCCGGACCTCCTTGCCATAGTCCGAATAGACCGTTACTTTCTGTCCCAGCTTCACCTCGGACAGCTGTTCGGAAGTGATATAGGCACGCAGATAAACTTGCTCCATATCGGCAACCTTGAATAGCGGGGTTCCCGGCGCCGCCAGTTCTCCTGCTTCTGCATATTTGGCAAGGACAGTTCCCGTCAGAGGGGAAGTAATATGACATTTCTTTAGTTGGTCCTGAATCTGTGCCACCTGAACACCTACCGATGAACTTTACCACGTCAGACTTTGGTCACTGTTCTGCAAGGTGGAGTTCTGAGCTGCGAGTTGTTTGCGAAGTACCTCAAGCAGCGATTCGGCGTCATCCAACTGTTTTTGATTGGCCGCACCCACACGAAGCAGATTGTGCACGCGGTCACGTTCACGTTGTGCCTGAACAATCTGTTCTTTAGTGGCCGCCACCTGTTTCAGAATATCAGGACGCTGCCCTTCCACAGATTTAACATTCGCCTCCAACTGAAGCTTTTTGAGATAAAGCTGAACAGTATCAATGACACCGATTTCCTGTCCGGCCCTCAATGTTGTACCTTCTTCCACATCCAAAGTGAGTATCTTTCCGGTGGCTTCGGCAGAGACTATCACATCGGTAGCTTCAAAAGTTCCCGTAGCGTCATATTTCGGAATACCGCTGCCACAAGCTGTAAGAAAAAGCAGAACCGGAAATAATTTAAACGATTTCATATTATATGGTTTTATTGTTATTAGAAAATTCTTAATTATTCAATGTATATTTCAGTTGCCAGATGTTCATCAGCAGTTGCACTTCATGCAACGCCTTGGTTTGACGCGCCAAATTCTCATTGGTTATTTCACGAAGCATATCGGTAACAGTCAGCGTCCCGTTTTCCACCTTAGCCTCAGCTGCACGACGGATATTTTCACGCAAACGGATGATTTCATCATCATCTGCCATTTTCCTGCGCATGGATATTACATCTGCATCCTGCTGTGTAGCCTGCAAGCGGGTATTGAAAAGGAATACATCTCTACCCGTTTCTATCTGCCGGCGGCTATTGTCTATCCTGCGGCGGTCGTTCTTTAAAGTATACAGGCTACCAAAGTTCCATGACATACGTACACCTGCCATATAGAACGCATTAAATTCATCTTTCAGCATATTCAATCCCGGATTGCCATAAGCGCCCTGTACAAACAGTCCGAAACGAGGCATCAGTCTTACATTCAACATAGCTTCCTGCACTCTTAGCTGTTCTCCTTGCGCATCGAAGAGGCGCAGTTCCGGACGATTATTTATTCCGGTTCCCATACCGTCCGAATCTTCCGGAACGGGCTTCTGTAAAATGGTCCCGGCAGGAATTTCCTTTCCAATAAAAGCAGAAAGCATATTTATGTATGCCTGGCGTGATGTCTCCAATTCGATACGGCGTTGTTTGGTATTGAGTTGCTCCACGCTGACGGCATCCAAATCGCTTTGAGTAGCTATACCGTTTATTATATAGTTTGACACCTGCTTATGTGTTCTTCCCAAATCATCCTGCAAGAGTTGATTCTGCTTCAGTTGTTCGTCCAGCAACAATATACCGAAGAATAGCTGGTTGATACGGTCGTTCAAGGCATACATATCTACATGCTGCTTTTCCATATCTACATCCGATGCTGCACGTGTAAGGCGTTTCCGGTTACGGATATCCCCACCGTCCCAAATGGTCTGTTGCAGTTCGAGCATCACCTGATACTGGTCTTTTGGAGCAGTCTTTATATTGACTCCCGGTATCTCGACGGGCAGTTCGGTTATATCACTTTGATAGGTAGCCTTACCCGACAGGGAAAACTGGGGCAAATATCCCTTTCCGGCATTAGACAGATCATATTCGCGTGCCTTTTCTATCAATCCATACTGACGTACTAACGGATAATTCGCCTGCGCCCCGCGCTGACATTCATCCAAGGTAAGCTGGGCATGCGCCCATGTAGCTGCAAGCAGGAAAACTAAAGAGAAAATCGCTTGTTTCATATTCATATCTGTTTCTTATTTATTTTAGCCAATGCAAAGATAGAAGCATAACTTAGTATGCTTACAACCTATTTGTCCGCAAAGATGTTCTAATAGTACGGCTTTTTAATGAAAAAAGGAAAATATATGGATGCTTTATTATCTTTGCCACTGAATTATTCACTATTTATAGATATGGAAAAGAACAAACCTATAAACGTTGCACTAGATGATATACGTTACAAACCGGAAATCATCAATAATCTTGAATACCGATTTATAAACGATGATTTGGGTATGGTTATAAGTTTTATACAAATGGGAAGTAAATTATTCCAGATCAGGCAACCCTATCGTGCCAAAGAAGGACGGATAATTCGTGTTTTGCAAGGAACAGGACGAATTTCCATCAATCTTATCGAGTATGAGATATCTGCCCGTAAGATTATCATAATCCCCGACAATTCTTTGATAGAAATGCTGGAAATCAGTTCTGATTATGATTTTCAGGTCATAATGCCTGCTTACAATTTCCTGCCTGCCATGCCAAATTTTATTTTGTCGGAAACTTACACAAGAAACGGTATCATACTGTCACTTAATGAGGAAGAATGGACCCAAACAGAGCTGTTCTTTATTTTGCTATGGAAGATACTTCATTCTTCACCTTATCGTCGTGAAACCGTACAACATCTCATTGTATCCCTACTTTGTAACCTCAAATATATTCACGAGCAAACACATACCACCTCTTCCCTGCGCCTTTCACGTCAGGAAGAAATATTCCGCCGTTTCATAGCCCTTGTAAACGAATATAGTAAGCAAGAACGTTCCGTCAACTTCTATGCCGACAAGCTATGCCTGACCTCTCATTATCTGAGCACCATTATACGTGAGGCAAGCGGACAGACAGTAATGCAATGGATCAACCAATCCGTTATTCTTGAAGCAAAAGTACTACTGAAGCACAGTAATCTGCTAATCTTCCAAATATCGGATGAATTGAACTTTCCCAATCCGTCTTTCTTCTCGAAATTCTTCAAGAGAATGACGGGAATGACGCCTGCCGAATATCAGAAAACATAATAAACCGGAAATAGTCTGTTTTTCCTTATCAGGATGTCATAAACAGAACAGTTTATAATGCTTATTAACCTTTTCTATATAACGGTTACTGAGTAATTTTGTCACAAATTAATATACCTTAGATTATGAAACGAATTTATTGGATTTTAGCAAGCATTTCCTTATGCTCACTTACATCCTGCAACGGCAGCACACAAGATGCCAAAGGATGCCAAACAGTAAAAATAGATACGGTTATTTCCGCCAGCGGGCAGAGTTATTTGCAATATCCCGGAAAAGTGAAAGCGGCACAGGACATCAGTCTCGCCTTCAGAGTCAGCGGAACCATACAGAAAATATATGTAAAGGATGGCGCCCGCGTACAAGCCGGACAGTTGCTTGCCGAACTGGACCCTACGGACTACCAAGTGCAACTGGATGCCACCGAAGCCGAATACAAGCAGATAAAAGCAGAGGCAGAACGTGTGATGGCTCTATATAAAGATAACGGGACTACCCCCAGCGCCAACGACAAAGCAGTGTACGGACTGAAACAAATCACCGCCAAATATCAGCATCATAAAGACCAGCTGGGATACACCCGGCTTTACGCACCTTTCAGCGGTTATATACAAAAACGACTGTTCGAAGCGCACGAAACGATAGGTGCCGGAATGCCTGTCCTGTCTATGATCAGCAGTGGCGCACCGGAAGTAGAGATAAACCTGCCGGCAGCCGAATATATCCGTCGGGAACAGTTCGACCAATATTACTGTACTTTCGACATTTATCCGGAGCAGACCTATCTGTTGAAGTTAATCAGCGTAACTCCCAAAGCCAATGCCAACCAGCTGTACACCATGCGCCTGCAACTGCTTGCAGACAAACAACCCATCCCCTCGCCGGGCATGAATACAATGGTTACCATTCGTTGCGATAGTGACAGTCCCCGCAATCTGTCCGTACCCGGTAATGCCATTCTGCAAAAAAACGGCAAAGCCTGCGTTTTTGTATATAATCCGTCCGACAATAAAGTAAGCAGTCGCGAAGTAACCGTAGTACGCCTGATGAGCGACGGACGCAGTATCATCACATCCGATGGGCTGAAACCCGGAGACCTGATTGTTTCGGCAGGAATACACTACATAGAGAACGGAGAAATCGTAAAACCGCTGCCAGTTGCCAGCGAGACAAATATCGGCGGATTATTATAACATGAATGTACACTAAAATATCAGTAATATGGATATAAGTAAATGGGCATTTAAGAACCGTAACCTGGTCTACTTCCTGGTAATGGTCCTGCTTATCGGCGGAATTCTCTCCTGCTACCAGATGAGCAAACTGGAGGACCCGGAAATAAAAGTAAAGCTCGCCATGGTGGTCACTACCTACCCGGGAGCATCCGCCCACCAAGTGGAACTGGAAGTGACGGATGTATTGGAAAAGAGCATCCGCAGCATGGGGAACATAGACAATGTAGAAAGCTACTCTTACAATGACCTTTCCTTGATACAGATAGAGCTGACCACCATCACCCCGGATGAAGAAGTGGAACAATGCTGGGATATGCTGCGACGCAAAGTAAGCGACGCCTGCGCCTTACTCCCCGACGGGGCAAGCACCCCGATTGTCAAGGATGATTTCGGCAACGTATACGGAATGTTCTATGCACTGACAGGCGACGGACTATCCGATCGTGAACTGTCCGACTACGCCGAGCTCATCAAACGGGAAATCAGCGATATGGAAGATGTAGACCGGGTGGAATTGTATGGCAAACGTCCCGAATGTATCAATATCTCCCTGCTGCAGGACCGCATGGCAAACCTTGGCGTGAAGCCTGCCGAAGTTCTCGCTACACTGAACGGCCAAAACAAAACCACATACAGCGGCTACTATGACAATGGAGACAACCGTATCCGCGTGACCGTCAGCGATAAATTCAAGACTGTGAAAGACATCGGCAATATGCTGATACAAGGGCATGACGACGACCAGCTCCGTATGCGCGACATAGCCCGGATAGAGAAAGGATATGAAGAGCCCACCCGTAACGAACTGTTCTTCGACAGCGAACGGGCCCAGGGAATTCTTATCGCAGCTTCCGGCAAATCGGATATTGTGAAAGTCGGCGCCGCCGTAGAAAAAAAACTGGCGCAACTGAAAGAAAGCCGTCTGCCCGCAGGTGTAGAGTGCCACAAAGTATTCTACCAACCGGAACGCGTAGGAGCTTCTTTGGGCACTTTCGTAATTAACCTGATTGAGTCCGTCATCATCGTCGTAGTCATCCTGATGCTGGCTATGGGCTTCAAAAGCGGAGTCATAATCGGGATTAGCCTGATTGTCACCGTATTCGGTTCGTTCCTATTCCTGCAAACGGCAGGAGGAACCATGCAACGCGTATCGCTCGCCGCATTCGTACTTGCAATGGGGATGCTGGTAGACAACGCCATCGTCATCGTAGACGGAATACTGGTGGATCTGAAAGCGGGAAAGAACCGCATGGAAGCCATGACAGCCATTGGCCGCCAAACAGCAATGCCTCTGTTGGGAGCCACCCTGATAGCTATTATCGCTTTTCTGCCCATTTTCATGTCACCGGACACAGCAGGCGTCTATACCCGCGACCTTTTCATTGTGCTGGCAGTCTCTCTACTGTTGAGCTGGGTGTTGGCATTGACCCATGTTCCCCTAATGGCCGACCGCAGGCTGCACCCCGCAATCGAAGTCAGCACTACCGGAAAACGCGAGTACAAAGGCCGTACATACGCACTCTTGCGCACTGCCCTGTATTTCGGTTTGGCACACCGTTGGAGTTTTGTTCTGGCAATGATTACTTTGTTAGGGCTTTCCATTTTCGGCTACGGATATATGCGCCAGGGGTTCTTCCCGGACATGGTATATGACCAGCTTTATATGGAATACAAGCTACCCGAAGGCAATAACTCCACCCGCGTGGCACGAGATCTGAAAGAGATAGAAGCCTATCTGAAAACACGTAAGGAAATTACTCACGTCACCACTTCGATAGGTGGTACGCCGGGGCGTTACAACCTCGTGCGCAGCATCGCCAACCCTTCCCTCTCATATGGCGAGCTGATTATCGACTTCACTTCACCGGACGACCTTGTAGACAATATGGATGAAATACAAAACTACCTGGCACAGCGTTACCCCGATGCCTACGTGAAACTGAAGCGTTACAACCTGATGTTCAAGAAATATCCCATCGAAGCACAGTTTATGGGACCCGATCCGGCCATACTGCATCAGTTGGCCGACAGTGCGCGGAACATTATGGAGAATACTCCGGAAGTATGCCTCATCACCACCGACTGGGAACCGCAAATACCCGTACTTTCCATAGAATACGACCAAGCAGCCGCCCGCGCTCTCGGCCTCAGCCGCAGTGATGTCAGCATGTCTCTCCTTTCCGCCAACGGCGGCATACCTATCGGTTCTTTCTATGAAGGCATACACCGCGACAATATCTACCTGAAATGCCTGGATGAGAAAGGGCAACCGATAGAAAACCTGGGCAACACGCAAGTGTTCTCCACCCTTCCTTCATTGAACGGACTGATGAACGAGGAGACCATCGTGAAACTCAAAGCCGGTACTTTGAGCAAAGAGGAACTGGTGGAAAGCCTGATGGGAAGCACTCCGCTGAAACAAATCAGTAAGAGTATCGATATCCGTTGGGAAGATCCTGTAGTACCCCGTTACAACGGGCAACGCAGCCAACGTGTGCAATGCTCTCCCGCTCCCGGCATAGAAACGGAGAAGGCGCGGCAAGCCATTGCCCGGAAGATAGAACAGATAGAGCTACCCGACGGCTACACCCTTCATTGGCAAGGGGAAAAGAATGCAAGCGACCAGTCTATGAAGTACCTGTTCAAGAACTTCCCGCTGGCCATCATATTAATGATTGCCATCCTCATTATGTTGTTCAAGGATTATCGTAAACCCGCTGTCATCTTCTGTTGTCTCCCCATGATTCTTGTAGGAGTAGTGGCAGTAATGCTGCTTACGGGCAAAACATTCAACTTCGTGGCAATTGTAGGCACATTGGGACTGATAGGCATGCTCATCAAAAACGGCATTGTGCTAATGGATGAAATAACCCTTCAACTTAATCAGGGAATAGAGCCGGTTACGGCATTGGTCGATAGCGCCCAAAGCCGCTTACGCCCTGTAACCATGGCAGCGCTGACTACCATTCTGGGCATGATACCGCTGCTGCCCGATGCCATGTTCGGTTCTCTGGCGGCATCCATTATGGGCGGACTGACATTCGGAACACTGATAACGCTCTTGTTCATCCCTATCCTATACGCATTATTCTTTCACATTAAAAACGAGTAACAATGAAAAAGAAAATAATTATCCTCACCGCACTGCTTTTCTCTGCCGGTATCTCTGCCCAAGAGACACTGACACTGGAGCAATGCAGGGAAATGGCTTTGAAATACAATAAAGAAATGGCGGCTTCGGCCAAACAGACGGAAAGCGCACGCTACACCGCAAGGAGTTACAAAGGGAACTTCTTGCCAAACTTCACCCTCAGCGGAACAGGTATTTACAGTACGGCAGACGGCAGTTTAGGCATAGCCGGCGGCAATCTGCCAACTTTCCTGCCCGATGCTACGGGACAGTTTCTGCCCAACAACGGCTTCGCTAACTTCCCGGGAGTAGACATGAACTATAAAATAGGCATGGTGTATATGGGTGGCATACAAGTGGAACAACCTCTTTATATGGGCGGCAAAATTCGTGCTGCTTATAAGATGTCTTTATTGGGCAAAGAAATGGCACAGCTGAGCGAAACGCTGACGGCATCGGAAGTCATTGTGAAAACCGACCAAGCCTATGCACAGGTCATCAAGGCCAAAGAGATGAAGAAAGTGGCGGACAAGTACAACGCAGTGCTCGTTGAATTGAAGAAAAATGTAGAAAGCGCCTACAAGCATGGACTAAAGCCTCAAAATGACGTCCTGAAAGTACAAGTAAAACTGAATGAGAGTGAACTCAACATCCGTAAGGCCGGCAATGCACTCCGTCTGGCAACCATGAACCTCTGCCACTACATCGGAAAATCCCTGACGTCGGACATACGCACTGCTGACAATTTTCCTGAAGTGGCACAGGACATCCGGCTACAAATATCAGATATCTCCGCCCGTCCCGAATATGCCATACTGAACCAGCAGGTGGCCATCGCCAAGCAACAGGTAAAGCTGAACCGCAGTGAGCTGTTGCCCCAAATCGGTGTAAAAGGTTCGTACGACTATATTCATGGATTGGAAATCAACGATCAGGACCTATTCAATAAAGGCAGCTTCTCCGTCCTCCTGAATGTAAGTGTACCTCTTTTTCATTTCGGCGAACGCACCAACAAAGTGCGTGCAGCCAAAGCCAAACTGGAACAGACCCGTCTTGAACAGGAAAACATGAACGAACAGATGCTACTGGAACTGACACAGGCTGCCAACAACCTCGATGAAGCCCAACTGGAAAGCACCATCGCCGAACGCTCCCTGCAACAAGCCGAGGAAAACATGCGAGTAAGCCGCAGCCAATATGATGTGGGATTGGAAACACTGTCCGACCATCTGGAAGCACAGGCCATGTGGCAGCAGGCATACGAAACTCACGTAGATGCCCGCTTCCGACTGTACCTGAATTACGTGGCTTATCTAAAGGCAACGGGGACTTTACTAAAATAAAAGTTATGAGCACTTTTATCTATACTCTTCCCATGACTTAATGGCCAAATCGTCCGGAGTCATCGTGCAGAACGCATTGATAAAGGCACTTGCCAGCCGCGCATTCGTAATCAACGGGATGTTGAGGTCGATAGCTGCCCGGCGTATCTTATAGCCGTTGTCCAACTCGCCTGCGGTGAGGTTCTTCGGAATGTTCACCACCATATCAATCTCTTTTTTATGCAGCATATCGAGTGCCTGCGGCTGCATATCGGGTTCGCTCGGCCAGTAGACGCAGGTGTTCTCCACGCCATTCTCCGTAAGGAACTTACTTGAGCCGCCGGTTGCAAACAGCTTATACCCTTTCTTCTGAAGCATGCGAGCAGCGGAAAGCATGTCCACTTTCTGCTTCGGTGTACCGGTAGAAAGCAAGATGTTCTTCTGCGGAATACGGTAACCGACGGAAAGCATCGCCTTCAGAATGGCACAGGAAGTATCACTGCCTATGCACCCCACTTCACCCGTAGACGCCATATCCACTCCCAGCACAGGATCTGCCTTTTGCAGACGGTTGAAAGAGAACTGCGAAGCCTTGATTCCTACATAGTCGAGATCGAAAAGGTTCTTGTCCGGCTTCTGTACAGGAATTCCGAGCATCACCTTTGTGGCCAGTTCGATAAAGTTGATTTTAAGGACCTTGCTGACAAACGGGAACGAACGGCTGGCCCGCAGATTACATTCGATGACCTTGATGTCGTTGTCCTTGGCAAGGTACTGGATGTTGAACGGACCGGAGATGTTCAGCTCGCGGGCAATCTCGCGACTGATGCGCTTGATGCGGCGTACCGTCTCCACATAGAGCTTCTGCGGCGGGAACTGGATTGTAGCGTCACCGGAATGTACACCGGCAAATTCAATATGCTCGCTGATGGCATACGCTACGATTTCACCGTTCTGTGCTACGGCATCCATTTCCACCTCCTTGGCATGTTCTATGAACTGGCTTACCACTACCGGATGCTTCTTGGATACGTTTGCCGCCAGTTGCAGGAAGCGTTCCAGTTCTTCCTGATTGGAACAGACGTTCATAGCCGCACCGGAAAGCACATAACTGGGACGAACCAGCACCGGAAATCCTACCTTCCCGACAAAATCATTGATGTCCTCCAACGAGGTAAGCGCACGCCATTCGGGTTGGTCCACACCGATACGGTCCAGCATAGCCGAGAACTTATCGCGATCCTCGGCATTGTCAATGCTCTTGGCACTCGTTCCAAGGATAGGCACATTCTGCGCGTCAAGGCGCAAGGCAAGGTTATTTGGAATCTGGCCGCCTGTAGACACGATTACGCCATGCGGATTTTCCAGTTCGAGAATGTCCATGACACGCTCGAAGGTGAGTTCGTCGAAATAGAGACGGTCGCACATGTCATAATCCGTAGATACGGTCTCGGGGTTGTAGTTAATCATGACGCTGCGATAACCTTCCTTGCGGATGGTGTTCAACGCCTGCACACCGCACCAGTCGAACTCTACCGAGGAGCCGATGCGGTATGCCCCCGAACCGAGTACAACGATAGATTTGCGGTCGCCTAGATAATGCACATCATTGGCAATGCCGCTGTATGTCAGATACAGATAATTGGTTCGGGCGGGATACTCGGCGGCGAGTGTATCTATTTGTTTCACTACGGGCAGCACCCCCATGCTCTTGCGCAACGCACGTATGGTAAGTATGCCGTCCTCGCTATCCATATAGCGTTCCAAACCAAGAGCGCGGGCTATCTGCAAATCGGAGAAGCCTTGTATCTTGGCTCTGCGCAACAATTCTTGCGCTGCCTTGTCATTCCGAACGAAGCGGATGATCTCTTCCCCTTGAACTTTCAAAGGAACGGATTCTTCGCTGCATTCCGAACCACAGACGGTTTCTGAATACTCGTGCAGCTCCTTACTGGTATTCATAATGTTCATCAGCTTCTCCAAGAACCAACGGTCTATCTTTGTCAGCTCATGTACCTGGTCTACGGTATATCCGGCACGAAAGGCTTTGGAGATGACAAAGATACGTTTATCCGTAGGCTCACGAAGTGCTTTGTCAATATCGGAGATGACAAGTTCCTTATTCTCCACAAAGCCATGCATCCCCTGTCCTATCATGCGTAGCCCTTTCTGAATGGCTTCCTCAAAGGTACGTCCGATAGCCATAACCTCTCCGACAGACTTCATGCTTGATCCCAACTCTTTGTCTACGCCATGGAACTTGCCCAAATCCCAACGGGGAATTTTACAGACTACGTAATCCAGGGCAGGTTCGAAGAAAGCGCTGGTGGTTTTGGTTACGGAGTTTTTCAAGTCGAAAAGCCCATAGCCCAATCCGAGTTTTGCTGCAACAAAAGCCAGTGGATAACCCGTTGCTTTAGAGGCAAGTGCAGACGATCGGCTCAAGCGGGCGTTTACCTCGATGACACGATAATCTTCACTTTTCGGGTCGTAGGCATACTGCACATTGCACTCGCCCACAATACCGATGTGACGGATGATTCGGATGGCAAGTTCACGCAGTTTGTGATAGTCCGTATTACTTAATGTCTGCGACGGAGCAATGACAATGGACTCCCCTGTGTGAATGCCCAGCGGATCGAAGTTCTCCATATTGCAGACGGTGATGCAATTGTCGAAGCGGTCGCGTACAACCTCATACTCCACTTCTTTCCAGCCGCGCAATGACTTCTCCACCAATACTTGCGGAGAGAAAGAGAAAGCCTTTTCTACCAGAACATTCAGCTCTTCTTCGTTGTCGCAAAAGCCCGATCCCAGTCCGCCCAATGCATAGGCCGCACGTACAATGACCGGATAGCCCAACTCCGCAGCGGCACGACGGGCGTCTGCCGCATTTTCCACCGCCTCGCTTTTAATGGTCTGCACATTGATTTCATTCAGCTTCTGCACGAATATCTCACGATCCTCCGTATCTATGATGGCCTGTACGGGAGTGCCGAGCACCCTCACGCCGTACTTTTCAAAGATGCCTTCCTTGTAAAGCTCCACGCCACAGTTCAATGCCGTTTGTCCGCCAAAAGCAAGCATAATGCCGTCCGGGCGTTCTTTCTCAATGACTTTCTCCACAAAGTAAGGGGTTACGGGCAGGAAATATATCTGGTCGGCAACGCCTTCCGAAGTCTGTACCGTAGCTATGTTCGGGTTGATAAGGACGGTATGGATACCTTCTTCTTTCAACGCCTTGAGGGCCTGCGAACCGGAGTAGTCAAACTCTCCCGCCTCACCGATTTTCAGTGCGCCGGAGCCAAGCAGCAGGACTTTCTTTATATTGTTTTCTTTCATTTGTCTATCTGTTTATTGAAATGAGTGATAATAATAGAACTCCTTACTTCAGCAACTTCACAAACTCGTCAAACAAGAATTCCGTATCCGTCGGTCCGCTGGCTGCTTCAGGGTGAAACTGTGCAGAGAACCAAGGATTGTGCTTGTGACGGATGCCTTCGTTAGATCCATCGTTCATATTGATGAAAAGCGGTTCCCAATCCTCCGTCAGCGTATTGTTGTTCACTGCATATCCATGATTCTGCGAGGTAATGAAACAACGTTCCGTCCCTACCATGCGCACAGGCTGGTTATGGCTGCGGTGTCCGTATTTCAGTTTGTATATTTTAGCTCCTCCGGCTTTGGAAAGCAGCTGATTGCCCATGCAGATGCCGAAGATAGGGAGCTTCTCATTCTTCATCGCCTTACGGATGTTCTGAACGGCAGCATCACAGGTGTCGGGATCGCCGGGACCATTGGAGATAAACAGTCCGTCGAACTCCAGCCCGTTGAAATCATAGTTCCAGGGAACGCGGATGACTTCCACCCCCCGTCGCAACAAACAGCGGATGATGTTGGCCTTCACACCGCAATCCACAAGGACAACCTTCTTTAATGAAGAATGAGGAATGAGGAATGAAGAATGGGCTGAGCTACGGGTGGAAGTGCCGTCAGGAAGGTAATGTATGATTTCCTTGCAACTCACGCGATCCACGTAGTTTACGCCTTCGTACACCGCTGTCGGCAATTCTTCATCTACCTTTCCTGATTCTTCATTTTTCCCGTCTGATTCTTTATCGAACTCGATTCTCCCCAACATCACTCCATGCTCTCGCAGCACTTTTGTCAGTTCTCGGGTGTCGATGCCCGTAATACCGGGCACTTGCTCACGCTTGAGCCAGTCGCCAAGACTTTCCGCGGAATTCCAATGGCTGTAATTTTCGGAATAATCACTTACGATAATGGCTTCGGCATGGATACGCTCACTTTCCATGAATGTGGGCAATCCGTTCGGTTCAACAGTGAAAGGCGGTACACCATAGTTGCCCACCAACGGATAGGTGAGCGTCAGCAACTGTCCGGCGTACGAAGGGTCGGTCAGGCTTTCAGGATAGCCCGACATGGCTGTGTTAAAGACCACCTCTCCCGCCACCGGCTTTTCATAGCCAAACGACTTACCGCAAAAGCGGCTCCCGTCGTCGAGGAGTAATGTTACATTTCTCATATTTACTACTTGTAAGTGGTTAGCGATTAGTGATTGGCGTTTATCAACTTGAATCGATTGTATTCAGGCATGTATCGCTTTCTAATAAGCATTTCATCAATCACTAACCACTAATCACTAAAATTGATATACTTGTTCTATATAATTAATAAACGCAGTATTCAGCAGTTTCACGCCGCCCGGCGTAGGATAATCACCGCTGAAGTACCAATCGCCCCGGTGCTGCGGACAGGCCTCGTGTAAGCCTTCAAGAGGCTGATACACAATCTGCACTTTTGCTCTCGTACCTTTTGGGGTGAGGAGTTCCACCATTTTGGCGGAAATTTCCTCATCGGTAAAGGGGGCATAGATTTCCTTCACGTAATTCACCATCTGCTCTTTGGGCAACCCCACTTGCTCTTTGGACTTGCGGTAAGCCGACTCAATGACATCCCGCATTTCGCGTTCTTTCAGCAGCTCAATGGCGGCTTTGAAAGCTATGAACTCACTCATCTTCGCCATGTCAATTCCATAGTAGTCGGGATAGCGCACCTGCGGTGAAGAGCTCACAATCACTATCTTCTTCGGATTGAGACGATCGAGGATGCCGATGATACTTTGCTTCAAAGTAGTGCCGCGCACAATGCTGTCGTCTATGATAACCAGACTGTCCACGCCGGGTACAAGACTGCCGTAAGTGATGTCGTACACATGGGCGGCGAGATCATTACGACTGTTACCTTCAGCAATGAAAGTACGCAGTTTGATGTCCTTGATAGCTACCTTTTCACTTCGTATGCGACGGGATAAGATACGTTCCAGCTCATCATGGCTGGGATTATGTCCTAAGGCTGCAATCTGCCGGACTTTCTCCTCGTTGAGATAGTTATCCAGTCCCTGCAACATTCCGTAGAAAGCCACTTCCGCTGTATTCGGTATAAAGGAAAAGACAGTGTGGTCTATATCCTTATCAATGGCTTTCAGTATGTTAGGCACTAACTTCTCACCTAATAGTTTACGTTCCTTATAAATGTCGATGTCACTGCCGCGGCTGAAATAGATACGCTCGAAAGAACAAGGCTTCACCTCACGCGGCTTATTGATCTGTACCGTACGAATCTTTCCGAGTTTGTTGATAAGTATGGCCTGCCCCGGTTGCAGTTCCTTGATGCTGCCGGCGGAAACATTGAGTGCGGTCTGTATTACAGGACGTTCGCTGGCAAGTACGGCTATTTCATCATCCTGATACCAGAATGCGGGACGAATACCCCATGGGTCGCGGACGGCAAATGTCTCACCGCTTCCGGTAAGTCCGCACATCACGTAACCTCCGTCCCACTCTTTGCTTGAAGTACGCAATACATTGGCAAGGTCAATGTGGTCTTCTATATAATGCGTAATGCCCATGCCGGCAAGTCCTTCGGCTTCGGCAAGGTTGAAGAGACGTTCCACTTCGCGGTCGAGCCGGTGGCCTACCTGCTCCAGCATGATGTAGGTGTCGGCATACTTGCGCGGGTGCTGGCCGATAGCGGTAATGCGTGCAAAGATCTCATCCACGTTCGTCATGTTGAAATTACCGCAAAGGGCAAGGTTCTTGGCGCGCCAGTTGTTTCTCCTAAGAAACGGATGCACGTACGAGATGCCCGACTTGCCCGTAGTGGAGTAACGCAAATGCCCCATATATACTTCTCCCGCAAAAGGCAACACACGCTTTGCATAACCGGCATCGTGCAATTGCTCTTTTGTCAGGTCCTTAAAGTTGCTTTGCACCGCATCGAAAATCTCGGTAATGGCTCCCGAACCCAGCGCCCGCTCGCGGAACATATATTCCTCGCCGGGATTCGCTTCCAGCTTTACGCAAGCCAGTCCCGCTCCTTCCTGCCCCCGGTTGTGCTGTTTTTCCATGAGAAGATAGAGCTTATTCAGCCCGTACATCCACGTACCGTACTTCTCTTCATAATACTCCAGCGGTTTCAGCAGTCGTATCATGGCAACGCCACATTCATGCTTCAGTTGTTCCATATGTATATTTACTAATGAGTAATTATTCCCTTAAAAAAACACATTATTTATCTTTTTAAAACGCATCAGCCGTTTTGTCCTCATTCTACCGTTACCGATTTGGCAAGGTTACGCGGCTGATCCACGTCCATACCTTTACATACGGCTATGTGATAGGCGAGCAACTGCAAAGGAACTGCAGTTATCAACGGATCAAGGCACTCCATTGTTCCGGGAAGTTCGATACAAGTATCGGCAATCTTACTGATAACCTCATCTCCCTTTGTGACAATGGCTATCACTCTGCCTTTACGCGCCTTGATTTCCTGTATGTTGCTCAGCACTTTTTCGTACAGCCCGTTTTGTGTGGCAATGACTACCACAGGCATCTCCGCATCTATCAGTGCAATAGGCCCATGCTTCATTTCGGCAGCAGGATAGCCTTCCGCATGGATATACGAAATTTCCTTCAACTTCAGCGCCCCTTCCAATGCTACGGGATAGCTGTAACCGCGTCCCAGATAGATAAAGTTGCGTGCATAGGTGAAGATTTTGGAAAGCTCCGCTATGCTGTCATTCAACTTCAGCACCTCTTTCATCTTCTCCGGAATCTGTCCGAGTTCCCTGACTATGGCGAGGTATTGCTCCTCATCGACAGTATGCTTCTCGCGTGCCAATGCCAGCGCCAGCATGGTGAGCACAGTCACCTGTCCCGTAAAGGCTTTCGTAGACGCCACACCGATTTCCGGACCTACGTGAATGTAAGAACCTGTATGCGTAGCACGCGGAATGCTCGAACCCACAGCGTTGCATATACCATATATAAATGCGCCGCGACTCTTGGCCAATTCTACGGCAGCCAGCGTGTCGGCCGTCTCACCGCTCTGTGAAATGGCAATCACCACATCACTGCCGTCAATCACCGGATCACGATAACGGAACTCCGAAGCATATTCCACTTCTACCGGAATACGGCAGAAACTTTCTATCAGATGTTTGCCTATGAGCGCAGCATGCCATGACGTACCGCAAGCTACAATTACAAAGCGTTTGGCCGCAAGCAGGCGTTCCTTATAATCGATAATGGCGGAAAGCACTACATTAGTGCCTTCCAGATTGATGCGTCCGCGCATACAGTCGTAGATGCAACCGGGCTGCTCGAAGATTTCCTTCAGCATGAAATGCGGATACCCGCCTTTTTCCAACTGGCCGAGGTTGAGCGCCACCGTCTTTACTTCGTGCGGACACTCCACATTCTCCAGATTTACCACTTTCAGTTTCTCGCCGCGACGGATAACGGCTATCTCCCCATCCTCTAGATAGACCACCTTGTCCGTATATTCCACAATGGGGGTGGCATCGGATGCCAGGAAGAACTCATCCCGGCCGATACCTACTACCAACGGGCTGCTTTTGCGTGCAGCTATAATCTCGTCCGGATTCTCCCGATCGAGCACAGCAATGGCATACGCACCGATCACTTCCTGCAGAGCCAGTTGTACGGCAGTCAGCAAGTCAATGCGATTCGTAACCTGAATGTATTCGATGAGTTGTATCAGCACCTCGGTATCGGTACTACTTTTAAATGTATAGCCTTTGGCCTGAAGTTTATCTTTGAGGACGGTGTAATTTTCAATGATACCGTTGTGGATGAGAGCGAGCCTTTCGGAAGAGGAATAATGAGGATGGGCGTTAATGGAACAAGGTTCCCCATGTGTAGCCCAGCGTGTATGTGCAATGCCAATGTTACCGGAAATATCTTTTTGAGTGACGAAAGTTTCCAAATCCGAGACCTTTCCTTTCGTCTTATAGACGTTCAGTTGCCGGTCGTCACTGATTAATGCTACCCCTGCACTATCATATCCGCGATACTCCAACCGCTTCAAGCCTTTGATAAGAATGGGGTAGGCTTTTCTTTGACCTATATAGCCTACTATTCCACACATAATATATCAGTATTTGATTTACGCTGCAAATATATATATTCTTTAGAACATAAAGTTCATCTTTTCCCGATTTATTTACTAAAAGGATAGAAAAATATTATTTCCTTATCAAAAAGACAATGAAAATAATATTTTAAAAGCAAAAGGTTCAATTTACAATCCTAAATCAAACGAATAGAATCTCATTTAAGATTAGAAGAAAACAAGGGGTATTTTCTATCAGATTATAACTTCATCCTCCTATGCAAGTATTTAGCAGGGTAAGAAGCCAAGCATATCTGTATCAAATTGAAATTAAATATCTATTTTTGCCAATCATTTTGTCACATCAACAAATATAATACAAAACTAAAGCAAACCAAAAATGAAGAAAGAAGAGCATTTTAACACCAGCGAAAAAAGAAAACCTGCACAACGACAGCCCATGCAGTTGGGCTTGTACGATGCCGCCAACGAGCACGATGCTTGCGGTGTGGGGATGTTGGTAAACATTCATGGCGGTAAATCCCACGAACTGGTTGAAGCCGCATTGAAAGTTTTGGAGAATATGCGTCACCGCGGAGCGGAAGGTGCCGACAACAAGACCGGAGACGGTGCAGGCATCATGCTGCAAATACCGCACGAGTTCATCCTGCTGCAAGGCATCCCTGTTCCTGAAAAAGGGAAGTATGGAACGGGATTGCTTTTTCTTCCGAAAGATGAAAAAGACCGGGCAGCCATCCTGAGCATCATCATTGAAGAAATAGAGAAAGAAGGGCTGACGCTGATGCACCTGCGCAATGTTCCTACCTGTCCGGAGATACTGGGTGAAGCCGCACTTGCCAACGAACCCGACATCAAGCAAATCTTCATCACCGGTTTCACAGACAGCGAAACTGCCGACCGCCGCCTTTATATAATAAGGAAAAGAATAGAAAACAGAATACGCCAATCGGATATAGCCTCACGCGGGGACTTCTACATCGTATCGTTGTCTACAAAGAACATCGTCTACAAAGGTATGCTCTCATCGCTGCAGCTGCGTAACTACTTCCCCGACCTGACCAACAGTTACTTCACCAGCGGACTGGCCCTTGTACATTCCCGTTTCAGCACCAACACCTTCCCTACGTGGGGACTGGCACAGCCCTTCCGCCTCCTGGCGCACAACGGCGAAATCAACACCATACGTGGCAACCGCAGTTGGATGGAAGCGCGTGAGAGCGTCCTGTCCTCTCCTGCCCTGGGCGACATCAGAGAGTTGCGCCCTATCATCCAGCCGAACATGAGCGACAGCGCTTCGCTGGACAACGTACTGGAATTCCTTGTCATGTCCGGACTCAGCCTTCCGCATGCCATGGCGATGCTTGTGCCGGAATCCTTCAACGAGAAGAACCCTATCAGCGAGGATCTCAAGGCTTTCTACGAATACCACTCCATCCTTATGGAGCCCTGGGACGGACCTGCCGCACTGCTCTTCAGCGACGGACGCTATGCAGGCGGCATGCTCGACCGTAACGGACTGCGCCCCGCCCGCTACCTCATTACACGCAACGACATCATGGTAGTGGCCAGCGAAGTGGGTGTAATGGATTTTGAACCGGATGACATCAAAGAGAAAGGCCGTCTGCAACCCGGAAAGATACTTCTGATAGACACAGAGAAAGGAGAGATATACTATGACGGGGAGCTGAAAAAGCAACTTGCCGAGGCAAAGCCCTACCGCACATGGCTCGCCAATAACCGCATCGAACTGAATGAACTGAAAAGCGGCCGCAAAGTGCCCCACAGCGTGGACAACTACAACAGTATGCTACGCACGTTCGGCTTCTCCAAAGAAGACATCGAGAAGATCATTCTGCCCATGGCATCCAACGGAGCCGAACCCGTCAGCGCAATGGGTAACGACACCCCGCTTGCCATACTTTCCGACAGACCGCAACTGCTCTACAACTACTTCCGCCAACAGTTTGCACAGGTCACTAACCCGCCCATCGATCCTATTCGTGAAGAGTTGGTGATGTCTCTCACAGAGTATATCGGCGCAGTGGGCATGAACATACTGACTCCCAACGAAAGCCATTGCAAAATGGTGCGGCTGCCCCACCCTATCCTGACAAATACACAATTGGATATTCTCTGCAACATCCGTTACAAGGGTTTCAAGACCGTAAAGCTGCCGATGCTGTTTGAAGCAGCCAAAGGACGCGCCGGATTGCAGGAAGCGCTTGCCCGTCTGTGCAAGGAGGCCGAAGAGTCCGTCACCGAAGGCGTGAACTACATTGTACTGACCGACCGCAACGTAGACGCCACGCACGCCGCCATACCTGCATTGCTTGCCGTATCGGCGGTGCACCACCATCTCATCTCGGTGGGAAAACGCGTGCAGACCGCATTGGTGGTGGAAAGCGGCGAGATACGCGAAGTGATGCACGCCGCACTGCTTCTTGGTTTCGGTGCAAGCGCACTGAACCCCTACATGGCATTTGCCGTACTCAACGAGCTGGTTAGCAAGAAGGAGATACAGTTGGACTATGCCACAGCCGAGAAAAACTACATCAAAGCCATTTGCAAAGGCCTGTTCAAGATTATGAGCAAAATGGGCATCAGCACAATCCGTTCCTACCGGGGCGCAAAGATATTCGAAGCTGTCGGACTGAGCGAAGAGCTGAGCAACGCTTACTTCGGCGGGCTGAAGTCGACTATCGGCGGTATCCGTCTGGATGAAGTGGCACGCGATGCCGTTATATTCCACGATGAGGGAGAAGCGATAAAGAATGAAGAAGCGCGGGCAGAGGGGCAGGAAACTCCCCTATTGCCGAACAAAGGGCTGTACGCATACCGCAAGGACGGTGAAAAGCACGCTTGGAATCCGGAGACCATCAGCACGCTGCAAATAGCCACCCGCCTGGGCAGTTACAAGAAATTCAAAGAGTTCACCCGGCTGGTCGATGAAAAAGAAAAGCCTATCTTCCTGCGCGACTTCTTTGACTTCCGCCGCAACCCGATTTCCATAGACAAAGTGGAGCCGGTGGAAAACATACTGAAACGTTTCGTTACGGGCGCCATGTCCTTCGGCGCTATCAGTCAGGAAGCGCATGAAGCAATGGCAGTTGCCATGAACAGGCTGCATGGGCGAAGCAATACGGGCGAAGGCGGTGAAGACTCCGCACGCTTCGGAACGGAAATGCGCAGCGCCATTAAGCAGGTGGCATCCGGACGTTTCGGAGTCACTACGGAATATCTGGTGAATTCCGACGAGATACAGATAAAAGTGGCACAAGGCGCCAAGCCGGGTGAGGGCGGCCAGTTGCCGGGCTTCAAGGTGGACCGGATAATTGCCCGCACACGACACTCCATTCCGGGGATTTCATTGATTTCTCCTCCGCCCCACCACGACATCTATTCCATTGAGGACCTGGCACAACTCATCTTCGACCTGAAGAACGTCAACCCGAAAGCCAAGATCAGCGTGAAGCTGGTGGCCGAAAGTGGTGTGGGGACTATCGCCGCAGGCGTGGCGAAAGCCAAAGCCGACCTCATTGTCATCTCCGGTGCCGAAGGCGGCACAGGCGCATCGCCCGCCAGCTCTATCCGCTATGCCGGCATATCGCCCGAACTCGGACTGAGCGAGACACAACAGACGCTGGTGCTGAACGGGCTGCGCGGACAAGTGGTGTTGCAAGTGGACGGTCAACTGAAAACCGGACGCGACATAGTGCTCATGGCCATGCTCGGTGCAGAAGAATACGGTTTCGCCACTGCCGCCCTCATCGTACTGGGATGCGTGATGATGCGCAAATGCAACCAGAACACCTGCCCCGTAGGTGTAGCTACCCAGAACCCGGAGTTGCGCAGGCGTTTCACCGGCCGCAGCGAATACCTTGTGAATTACTTCACTTTCCTTGCCCGCGAAGTACGTGAATACCTGGCCGAAATAGGCGTGGAGAAAATGGACGACATCATTGGGCGTACCGACCTCATCATCCGCAAGCCGGACGACGGCATCAGGAAGCACCAGCTGATCAACTTCGACAAAGTGCTGGCGCGTGTGGACAACGAAGCGGCCCTCCGCCACGTCACCGACCAGCAACATGGCATAGAGCACGTGAAAGATGTGGAAATGCTGCATGCCGCCGCCGATGCCGTAAACGAACAGAAAGAAGTCTCGCTGGAATATACCATCGCCAACACCGACCGCGCCTGTGGCGCTATGCTTTCCGGCGCCATTGCTGCCAAGTATGGTGCAAAAGGCTTGCCCGAACATACGCTGAACGTCAAGTTCAAAGGTTCTGCCGGACAGAGTTTCGGAGCCTTCCTCGTGCCGGGCGTCAATTTCAAGCTGGAAGGTGAAGCCAACGACTACTTGGGCAAAGGACTGAGTGGTGGGCGCATCGCCGTTCTCCCTCCTGTGCGCAGCAACTTCGAGGCAGAGAAGAACACAATTGCCGGAAACACCCTCCTCTACGGCGCAACCGGTGGCGAAGTATATATCAACGGACGCGCAGGCGAACGCTTTGCCGTCCGCAACTCCGGGGCGACAGCCGTTGTAGAGGGCGTGGGCGACCACTGCTGCGAGTATATGACCGGCGGACGCGTGGTAGTGCTCGGACAGACAGGGCGCAACTTTGCGGCCGGCATGTCGGGCGGTGTGGCATACGTCTGGAACAAGGACGGTAACTTCGACTACTTCTGCAACATGGAGATGGTGGAACTGAGCCTCATCGAGGAAGCCTCATATCGCAAAGAGCTGCACGAACTTATCCGCCAACACTATCTCTACACAGGTTCCAAACTGGCACGCATCCTTCTCGACGACTGGATGCACTACGTAGACCAGTTCATCCAGGTAGTGCCTATCGAATACAAAAAGGTGCTGCAGGAGGAACAGATGAAGAAGCTGCAACAGAAGATTGCGGATATGCAGAGAGACTACTAAAGCAAAAAAAGGAGAATCATTTCTTAGTTTTCAATCTTTAAATACTCAATTTATCAGTCATGGGTGATCCAAAAGCATTTCTAAATATTCCCCGCCGGGAAGCGGGCTACCGTCCGATACACGAACGTATCACAGATTTCAGTCAGGTGGAGCAGACACTGAACAGTCACGACCGCAAACTCCAAGCGTCACGCTGCATGGAGTGCGGCGTACCTTTTTGCCACTGGGCATGTCCGTTGGGCAACAAGCAACCGGAGTTTCAAGACGCACTCTATAAAGGAAAATGGCGTGAAGCCTATCAGGTGCTGAACGAAACGAACGACTTTCCCGAATTTACGGGACGCATCTGTCCTGCGCTTTGCGAGAAGTCGTGCGTGCTGAAACTCTCCTGCGATGCTCCGGTAACTATCCGCGAGAATGAGGCTGCCATTGCCGAGGCCGCCTTTCGCGAGGGCTACGTCGTGCCTGCCCGCCCCAAACGCAACGGAAAGAAAATAGCCGTTATCGGTGCGGGCCCTTCCGGACTGAGCGTTGCCGTACGGCTGAATGCCCGCGGCTACGAAGTCACGATATTCGACTCCAAACCGATGCCGGGCGGACTGCTGCGCTACGGAATTCCCAACTTCAAGTTGCCCAAGGAAGTGATAGACCGCCGTATGGATGTGCTGAAAGCCGAAGGCATCCGTTTTGAGATGGGTGTCCCCATCGACGTGTGGAAACTGCCCGCAGGCTTCGACGCTTATGCCGTCTGCACCGGCACACCCGCCGCCCGCGACCTTGTCATCCCCGGTCGTGAACTGAAAGGCATCCATTTTGCACTTGATATGCTGACGCAGCAGAACCGCATCCTCGACGGAGAAACATTCCCGAAAGAGCAACTTGTCAATGCCAAAGGCAAACGAGTGCTCGTCATCGGCGGCGGTGACACAGGTTCGGACTGCATCGGGACAAGCGTCCGGCAGGGAGCTGCGAGCGTGACGCAGATAGAAATCATGCCACAGCCTCCCATAGGCCACAATGATGCTACGCCCTGGCCGCAATGGCCTGTTGTCCTGAAAACGACTTCCAGCCATGAAGAGGGATGCACGCGCCGCTGGTCGTTGGCTTCCAACCGGTTCATCGGCAAGAACGGTAAGGTTTGCGGCGTGGAAGTGGAAGAAGTGGAATGGCTGCCGGCTGCCGAAGGCGGCCGCCCCACCATGCGGCCTACGGGTAAGAAAGAAATCATCGACACCGACATGGTACTGCTGGCCATGGGATTCCTCAAACCGGAGCAACCGGAATTTGCAGAGAATGTGTTCGTGGCGGGCGACGCCGCCAACGGTGCAAGTCTCGTAGTACGCGCACTGGCCGACGGCCGCAAAGCAGCCCGGCAGATCGACCTATACTGCAGCCGGTAATCGTGCTACGGCGAAAAACAAATACCAAAGGCTGAAACTATGAGTACCATGCTTTGGTACTCATAGTTTCAAAGGGAGAAACCAGCAGTCTCAAGGCAGGAAACCGGTAGTTCCATGCGGAGAAACAAAATATTCCCCTTAACCGGAGGGAAAGTCTCCCCAAAGGTAATCAATATCATCTCAATATCAATCTCTAAAACAACTACAACCATGTGTGGAATAGCAGGTATTTTCAACATAAAGTCCCAGACTCCGGAACTCAGAAGTAAAGCACTGAAAATGGCGCAGAAGATACGCCACCGCGGACCGGACTGGAGTGGCATCTACGTAGGCGGCTCAGCAATCCTTGCGCACGAGCGTCTTTCCATCGTCGATCCCCAATCGGGCGGACAACCCCTGTACTCGCCCGACCGTAAACAAATCCTTGCCGTCAACGGCGAGATATACAATCACCGGGACATCCGTACGCGTTATGCCGGACAGTATGCCTTCCAAACCGGGAGCGACTGCGAGGTTATCCTTGCCCTGTACAAAGACAAGGGCATCCGCTTTCTCGAAGAACTGAACGGCATTTTCGCTTTCGCCCTCTACGATGAAGAAACGGACGACTATCTCATAGCCCGCGACCCTGTCGGAGTGATACCTCTCTACATAGGCAGGGATAAAGAAGGTCGCATCTACTTTGGCAGTGAGCTGAAAGCCCTTGAAGGCTTCTGCGACGAATACGAACCTTTCCTGCCCGGACATTATTACCGGGGAAGCGAGGGCGAAATGCGCCGCTGGTACACTCGCGACTGGATGCAATACGACGCCGTAAAAGACAACTATGCCACCGTCACATCCGGCTCCACCCCTGCATCTGCCGGCATCAATGCCGCGGCATACCAAGCCCAGGTTTCCGCCGTACGCAACGCGCTCGAAGCCGCCGTACAACGCCAGTTGATGTCCGACGTACCTTACGGCGTACTGCTGTCCGGCGGCCTCGACTCTTCCGTCATTTCGGCCATCGCCAAAAAATATGCCGGAAAACGCATCGAAACGGACAACAAGTCAGATGCATGGTGGCCCCGGCTCCACTCCTTTGCGGTGGGGCTGAAAGGCGCTCCCGACCTACTCAAAGCTCGTGAAGTGGCGCAACACATCGGTACGGTTCATCACGAAATCAACTACACCGTTCAGGAAGGACTGGATGCCCTCCGCGATGTCATCTACTTCATCGAAACCTACGACGTGACAACAGTGCGCGCATCCACCCCCATGTACCTGCTGGCACGTGTCATCAAAAGCATGGGCATCAAAATGGTACTCAGCGGCGAAGGGGCAGACGAGGTGTTCGGCGGTTATCTGTACTTCCACAAAGCGCCCACGCCACAGGCTTTCCATGAGGAAACGGTGCGCAAGCTCTCCAAACTGTATCTCTACGACTGCCTGCGCGCCAACAAGAGCCTCTCCGCATGGGGCGTGGAAGGACGCGTGCCCTTCCTCGACAAAGAGTTTCTGGATGTAGCCATGCGGCTGAATCCTGCCATAAAGATGTGTCCGGGCAGGGAGATTGAAAAGAAAGTGGTTCGCGACGCCTTTGCGGACATGCTGCCCGAAAGTGTTGCATGGCGTCAGAAGGAACAGTTCTCCGACGGTGTGGGTTACAACTGGATTGATACGCTGAAAGCGGTGACCGCCGCTGCCGTCAGTGACGAACAAATGCGGAAAGCCGCCGAGCGCTTCCCCGTAAACACGCCGATGAACAAGGAAGAGTACTACTACCGCACCATCTTTGAGGAGCACTTCCCCGGTACGAGTGCGGCAAAAAGCGTACCCAGCGTACCGAGTGTAGCCTGTTCCACCGCCGAAGCCCTTGCATGGGATGCTTCGTTTCAGGGAAAGAACGACCCAAGCGGACGCGCAGTGGCCGGCGTACATACGGAAGCATACAAAGATTAAAAAAAGCAATCATACCGCAAATGCAACCGAATTTTAATATGCTTTCTATTTCATATTCGCAACGCTTATGCTATCTTTGAAAAGAATAATCAATTTCTAAAGCCAATGAAACTGAAAAGCCTTATTATCACTTCTGCCCTACTGCTCGCCGCCTGCGGCTGCATACAGGCACAGTCCACCCAAGTTATCGCCCACCGCGGCTTCTGGAAAGCCAACGGCTCGGCACAGAACTCCATTGCCGCATTGGTGAAGGCGGACTCCATCGGTTGCTACGGCTCCGAGTTCGACGTATGGCTCACCACCGACAACCAGCTGGTGGTAAACCACGACGCTACTTTCAAAGGAGTGAACATGCAGAAGTCCACCGCGCAGCAGTGCACCGCTGTGACATTGGACAACGGAGAACAACTCCCCACCCTGCAACAGTATCTGGAGAAAGCCGGACAACTGAAAACGCGTCTCATCCTGGAGCTGAAAGCCCATAAAACACCCGAACAGGAAACACGCGCTGTGAAAAGCATCGTGAAGATGGTCAGCGATATGAAGCTGGACGACCGCATGGAATACATCACATTCTCGCGCCACGCAACCAAAGAGTTCATCCGCCTTGCTCCCAAAGGCACCCCGGTGTATTATCTGGAAGGAGATCTCTCCCCTAAGGAACTGAAAGAATGGGGCTGCGCCGGTCCCGACTACCACTTCAGCGTTTTCAAGAAACATCCCGAGTGGATCAAAGAATCCCACGATTTAGGCATGAAAGTAAATGCCTGGACCGTAAACGATGCCAAAGACATGAAGTGGCTGATAAGCCGGGGCATAGACTTCATCACCACCAACGAACCCGTAGAACTGCAGGAAATACTGCAATAAAAGTAGCAAGTAACAATACATATAGAAAGCCAATACAAACAAACCGCTTCATTTTGCAAACAATGAAGCGGTTTTCTTATTTCAAAAAGGCAGCGATAAGCTGATAATACAATCATTTTTATTATTTTCGCATAAGAAGAGACAACAGTTATATTACAATCCTTATGAATATAGTGCTGCATACTTTTAAATTGAAAGTGAAATCATGTATATTTGCACTGAATGAAAGTTGCAGCAGAAATAAATAGAAAACAGATGCCAATACTGATTAAATATCATCCAAAACGTCGTATATTTGCATTGAAATAAGACAAAAGGATATAATTAACCAACAAAGTGAGTACAAAATGACAAGAATCATAAAGTTTACCAAAATGCATGGCGCAGGCAACGACTACATATATGTAGACACCACCCGCTATCCCATCGGAAATCCGGAGAAGCTCTCGAAAGAGTGGAGCGCACTGCATACGGGAATCGGCAGTGACGGTCTGGTACTTATAGGGCGTTCCGGTAAAGCCGATTTCAGCATGCGTATATTCAATGCGGACGGCTCGGAAGCAAAGATGTGCGGAAACGCCAGCCGGTGCATCGGCAAATATCTTTATGACTACAAGCTGACCTCCAAAACGGAGATAACACTCGATACCTTGTCCGGCATCAAAACCCTAAAGCTGCATGTGGAAGACAACAAAGTGGACACCGTAACCGTCGACATGGGTATTCCTGCCTGCGAACCTGCCTGCTATGACGGCAAGGAAAGCAAACCGATGAAAGAGCACCCCATTGAAATAGACGGGGTGCGATATACGGGTACTACCGTATCTATGGGCAACCCCCATCTGGTGATCTTCGTAAACGATATCACCAAGGTAGACCTTCCCGTCATCGGCCCGAAACTGGAAAACCACCCCTTCTTTCCCGGACGCATCAATGTGGAGTTTGCCCAAGTATTGGGAGAAGGAAGAATAAGGATGCGGGTATGGGAACGCGGTTCGGGCATCACACAAGCCTGTGGAACAGGGGCATGCGCCACCGCCGTAGCCGCTTTTCTCACAGGACGCTCCGGAAGAAAAGCAACCGTCATCATGGATGGAGGAGCGCTTACCATTGAATGGGATGTAGCCACCGGGCACGTCTTCATGACAGGAAACGCAATCCGGGTGTTCGACGGAGAGGCGGAAACGAATGATGAATAAAATGGCTCACACTTAAAACAACAGAGATATGGCATTAGTGAACGAACATTTTTTAAAGCTGCCGGGCAGTTATCTGTTCTCGGACATAGCCAAAAAGATCAATACTTTCAGGATAACGCACCCCAAGCAAGACGTCATCCGTCTGGGTATCGGAGACGTTACCCGCCCACTGCCGCAAGCCTGCATCCAAGCGATGCACAAGGCAGTGGACGAGATGGCCGACGCCAAGACATTTCATGGATACGGCCCCGAACAGGGATACGACTTTCTGATTGATGCCGTCATTAAACACGATTACGCACCGCGCGGCATTCATTTCAGCCCGCAGGAAATATTCATCAACGACGGGGCGAAAAGCGATACGGGAAACATCGGCGACATCCTCCGCCATGACAACAGTGTGGGGGTCACCGATCCCATCTATCCCGTATATATTGACAGCAACGTGATGTGCGGACGTGCCGGCATACTGGAAGAGAACGGCAAGTGGAGCAACGTAACCTACATGCCCTGCACAGCCGCCAACAACTTCATTCCCGAAATTCCGGACAAGCGCATCGACATCATTTACCTCTGCTATCCGAACAATCCTACGGGCACTACCCTCACCAAACCGGAGCTGAAGAAATGGGTGGATTATGCCCTCGCCAACGACACGCTCATCCTGTTTGACGCAGCCTATGAAGCATTTATCCAAGAAGACGATGTGCCCCACTCCATATACGAAATCAAAGGAGCGAAGAAATGTGCCATCGAATTCCGCAGCTTCTCAAAGACGGCAGGATTCACAGGAGTGCGTTGCGGCTACACCGTAGTGCCGAAAGAACTGACAGCCGCCACACTGGAAGGTGAACGCATCTCACTCAACAAACTGTGGAACCGTCGCCAATGCACAAAGTTCAACGGTACAAGCTACATCACCCAACGCGCCGCCGAAGCGATCTATACTCCGGAAGGCAAACGGCAAATAAAAGAAACCATCGGTTACTATATGAACAATGCCCGTACGATGAAAGAGGGTCTTGAAATGGCAGGCCTGAAAGTGTATGGCGGCGTAAATGCCCCATACATCTGGCTGAAAACACCGAACGGCGTAAGTTCCTGGAAATTCTTCGAGCAAATGCTGTACGAAGCCAATGTAGTGGGAACACCGGGCGTAGGATTCGGACCAAGCGGTGAAGGATACATCCGCCTGACCGCCTTCGGCACGCACGAAGACTGTGTGGAAGCCATGAGGCGCATCCGCAACTGGCTGATATAAAAAGTAAACTACTATTTAATAGTTCAAACGCAATATTGCACAAACAAGCCGGACTGATCATCCGCAATTTTTCTAACTCTAAAAAAGGTAAGAAGATATGAAAACAAGAATTGTAAAATTAGGAGTAATAGCATTATTATCAACAGTAATGCCTTTCACGACAAAAGCACAGGACAAAGTAGAAGCATCAGTAGGCGCCGACATCGTAAGCGGTTACATTTGGCGTGGGCAAGACTTGGGCGGCGTGAGCCTTCAGCCCAGCGCATCAATTGCCTACAAAGGCTTTTCGCTGGAGGCATGGGGATCGGTAGGCATTGAAAAGACAAACGCCGACGGATACGATGCCAAAGAGTTAGACCTGATTCTGGGTTACTCCACCGGTGGTTTCAGCATATCTATCACCGATTACTGGTTCAACACCGGTGCAGGCTACTTCCACTATAGCGCCCACAACACCGCCCATCTGTACGAAGCCCAGTTGGGTTACGACTTTGGCCCGGTGGCAGTAAACTGGTACACAAACTTTGCCGGAGCCGATGGCGTTAAAGAAAACGGTAAGAGAGCCTATTCATCCTACATCTCCGTAGCCGCTCCTTTCAAATTGGGCGGGCTTGACTGGACAGCCGAGGTCGGAGCCACCCCTTGGGAAACGGACTTCTACGGAGCAAGCGGATTTGCCGTATGCGACGTCAGCCTGGGAGTTGCAAAAGACATCAGAATCACCAATTCGTTCTCCCTGCCACTCTTTGCCAAAGCCACTTGGAACCCATGCTCGGAAGGGGCATACTTCGTAGTGGGGCTAAGCTTCTAAGAATGGAAAGGCTCAGATTACATTTGTCCGCCCCGAACAGCAAATGATGAACTGTTTAATAATAAATTAATTAAGGTATGAAAAAGATTGAAGCTATCATCCGCAAAACCAAGTTCGAGGAAGTGAAGGACGCACTCCTCGAAGCGGACATCGAATGGTTCTCCTACTATGATGTAAGAGGCATAGGGAAGTCCAGACAGGCCCGCATCTACCGAGGTGTGCTATATGACACCAGTTCCATCGAACGCATCCTTATCTCTATTGTTGTACGCGACAAGAATGTGGAAAAGACAGTACAAGCTATTATCAAAGCAGCACAGACCGGCGAAATCGGCGACGGCCGTATCTTCGTCATTCCCATCGAAGACGCCATTCGCATCCGCACAGGAGAACGGGGTGACATCGCCCTCTACAATGCCGAACAGGAAAGATAAACGGCAGCACTCAAACCATACTAATTTCATTGGGCGACGTGCCCGGTGACAAGTCAAAAATACAAGTACAACTAAAATCAAAAAGATTATGGACGTATATATGAAACACAGTTTCACAAAACTGTGTACGGCCCTTGCTATACTCATAGCTTGCTGCCTCACAACAGATATTTATGCGCAAACCGCCGTAGCAGATACTGCAACGACAATCACATCCGAAGTTATCACAGCAACAGAGACAACTGTTGAAGAAGGATCGGTAGCCGATACTGTTTCCCAATTAGTATCCGGTGTCAATACGGTCTGGATGTTGCTTGCAGCCATGCTGGTGTTCTTCATGCAGCCTGGGTTCGCGCTGGTAGAAGCCGGCTTTACCCGTACCAAGAACACCGCCAATATTCTTATGAAGAATTTCGTGGACTTCATATTCGGCTCATTGCTCTACTGGTTCGTAGGCTTCGGCATCATGTTCGGCCTGGGCGACTTCTTCGGGACTCCTCATTTCATGAGCCTGTTGTTCGACAGTAACGGTCTGCCCGACCCCACCTCACTGCCCACCGAAGGTTTTCTGGTGTTCCAAACCGTATTCTGCGCCACTTCTGCCACAATCGTTTCTGGAGCTATGGCAGAACGCACAAGGTTCTCCATGTATCTGGTTTATACAATCTTTATCAGCGTACTGATCTACCCCGTTTCCGGGCACTGGACCTGGGGAGGCGGCTGGCTGATGAATAGTGAGGCCGGTTCGTTCATGATGAAAACTTTCGGAACCACTTTCCATGACTTTGCAGGTTCTACCATCGTACACTCCGTAGGCGGTTGGATTGCACTGGTAGGTGCAGCCATCCTTGGCCCCCGCATCGGCAAGTATGGTAAGGACGGCCAGTCAAAGGCTATCCCCGGACACAACCTCACAATTGCAGCACTGGGTGTATTTATCCTCTGGTTCGGATGGTTCGGCTTCAATCCCGGATCACAGCTGGCAGCAGCCACCACCGCCGACCAAGTAGCTATCTCACTCGTATTCCTCAACACCAACCTGGCAGCTTGTGCAGGTGGTTTCTTCGCCCTAAGCATAAGCTGGCTGAAGTATGGCAAGCCATCTCTGTCATTGACTCTAAACGGCATCCTGGCAGGTTTGGTGGGTATTACGGCTGGTTGTGACACAGTATCTCCCTGGGGTGCGGTTGTCATCGGAGCTATCTGCGGCATACTGATGATATACTCCGTAGAGTTCATCGATAAAGTCCTGAAAATTGACGATCCCGTAGGCGCCTCTTCCGTACATGGCGTCTGTGGTCTCACAGGTACAATCCTCACCGGACTGTTCTCCACCAGCGAAGGACTCTTCTATGGTGCAGGCGCAAACTTCCTCGGAGCACAGATCTTCGGTGCGGTGCTCATCGGACTTTGGGCCATAGGCATGGGATTCATCATCTTCAAGGCGCTCGACAAGATACATGGCTTACGCGTTCCATCCCGTATTGAAGAGGAGGGTCTCGACATCTACGAACATGGAGAGTCTGCATACAACTGACAAAAGTTTTTTTACTCCAACATATTTATAAACCAACAATTACAACTGAAGGTATTATGTCAAAATTGAGATTCAGAGTAGTAGAAACGGCGTTCAAGAAGAAACCCGTTGCAGTGGCAGTCCCGACGGAACGTCCGTCAGAGTACTTCGCCAAGTATGTATTCAACAAGGAAAAGATGTTCAGGTACCTGCCAAGCAAGGTATATGCCAAGTTGATCGATGTAATTGACAACGGCGCACCGCTGGACCGCAGCATTGCCGACGAGGTGGCTGCGGGAATGAAGAAGTGGGCGCTCGAAATGGGAGCTACCCATTACACGCACTGGTTTCACCCGCTAACCGAAGGCACTGCCGAAAAGCACGACGCTTTTGTGGAACACGACGGCAAAGGCGGCATGATGGAAGAATTCACCGGCAAGCTGCTTGTGCAGCAGGAACCGGATGCATCCAGCTTCCCGAACGGCGGTATTCGCAATACGTTCGAAGCGCGCGGCTATTCTGCCTGGGACCCTTCCTCTCCCTCATTCATCGTAGACGATACACTCTGCATCCCTACCATTTTCATTGCCTACACCGGAGAGTCACTGGACTACAAAGCACCGTTGCTCAAAGCACTGCGTGCGGTGGACAAAGCAGCAGTGGACGTATGCCACTACTTCAATCCGGATGTAAAAAAGGTAGTCGCCTATCTGGGCTGGGAACAGGAATACTTCCTGGTTGACGAAGGGCTGTATGCCGCCCGCCCCGACCTCCTGATGACCGGACGTACACTGACCGGACACGACAGCGCCAAAAACCAACAGCTCGAAGACCACTACTTCGGTGCTATTCCACCGCGTGTGGCTGCCTTCATGAAAGAGCTGGAAATAGAAGCGTTGAAACTCGGTATCCCCGTCAAGACCCGCCACAATGAGGTTGCTCCCAACCAGTTCGAACTGGCTCCTATCTTCGAGGAATGTAATCTGGCCGTCGACCATAACATGCTCATCATGGCTTTGATGCGTAAGATTGCCCGCAATCATGGCTTCCGCGTATTGCTGCACGAAAAACCGTTCAAAGGGGTCAACGGCAGCGGCAAGCATAACAACTGGTCACTGGGGACGGATACGGGCATCCTGCTCCATGCCCCCGGCAAACTGCCCGAAGACAACCTGCGTTTCATCACCTTTGTGGTGAACACCTTAATGGCCGTTTACAAACATAACGGATTACTGAAAGCAAGCATCTCCAGCGCCACAAATGCCCACCGGCTGGGAGCAAACGAAGCACCGCCCGCAATCATATCCAGTTTCCTCGGCAAACAGTTGAGCCAGGTTCTGGAACATATAGAGGAAAGCACCAAAGACGACCTTGTCAGCCTCAGCGGCAAGCAAGGCATGAAACCGGATATTCCCCAGATTCCCGAACTGATGATAGACAACACCGACCGTAACCGCACCAGCCCGTTTGCTTTCACCGGCAACCGCTTTGAGTTTCGTGCCGTAGGGTCGGAAGCCAACTGCGCCAGCGCCATGATTGCCTTGAACTCCGCCCTTGCCGAACAGCTGACAGAGTTCAAGAAAGATGTAGACGAACTTATGGAAAAGGGCGAACCGAAGATTTCGGCCATCCTCGACGTCATCCGTAAATATATCAAGATATGCAAGCCTATTCATTTCGACGGTAACGGTTACAGCGACGAATGGAAAGCCGAAGCCAAGAAACGCGGTCTGGATTGCGAAACCAGTGTGCCCCTCATCTTCGACAACTACCTGAAACCCGAAAGCATCCGGATGTTCGAATCCGTAAATGTCATGACGCGGAAAGAACTCGAAGCCCGCAACGAAGTGAAATGGGAAACCTATACAAAGAAAATCCAAATTGAAGCCCGCGTACTCGGTGATTTGGCAATGAACCACATCATCCCCGTAGCCACACAGTACCAGACAGACCTGATAGACAATGTTTACAAGATGAAAGACCTGTTTCCGGCAGAGAAAGCGGCAAAACTATCGGCCAAGAACCTCGAACTCATCGAGGAGATTGCCGACCGTACCACCTTCATCAAGGAGCATGTGGATGCCATGATCGAAGCCCGCAAAGTGGCCAACAAAATTGAAAGTGAACGCGACAAAGCCATCGCCTATCACGACAACATCGTGCCAATGATGGAAGAAATCCGTTACCACATCGACAAGCTGGAACTCATCGTCGACAACCAGATGTGGACATTGCCTAAGTACAGAGAACTGTTATTTATAAGATAGAGAAAGACGTTTCGGACATTCCAACTCTGAAACCGGAAATTATCTATTTCTTTTGTTGGTTGTTTTAAGTTTGAAGGGAGAGAAGTGCTGCGACGGCAATTCTCTCCCCCTTTTGTTTCATGTCTACTTACCATTCAAAGAAATTACCTCTCTCCCTGCGCTTCTGCAATTCCTCCCGCAGGAAACGCTGGCGGTCTTTAGCAATGTAACGGCGGGCAAAGATATTAGGAACCGCCACTCCCAATGCAATGCAAAGAATGATCAATGAAGCGTTGATGCCGTTCGATACGGCCACCGTCACCTCGCCTACCACTCCATGCATATTGATCAGGGCAACCAATGCACGATACATCAAGACCCCCGGAATCATCGGAATGACAGAAGGAATGGTGAGCACGTGATTGGGCACATGAAACCAATGGACAGCCTTCACTGCCACCAAGCTCACCACCATGGCTCCTGTGAAAGACCCGATGACCGGACCGAGCCCCAGCTCAAAGTTGACAAAGTTACGCGTACATACGGCAATAATTCCACCTACCGCAACTACCCACAACAAACGACGCTGGATATTGAATATCATAGAAAATCCCATAGCAGATATAGCCGCTGCAATGGCATATATATAGTATGGATCGTGCGGAACCATGCTCAACTCACTGAACTTCTTGTCAATCACCACATCTTCCATCGCCAGCAAACGCATGGCTATCACAATGCCGAAAGCCATGGCGCACACCATCAGCACCGTATTGACAGCACGCACGATTCCCACCTGTATGTAGTTGTCAATCATGTCGTCCACAAAATTTATAATGGGAACTCCCGGTACAATGAACAGCGCACAAGCCAGCAAAGGATGATATGGAGTTCCTGACATCCCCGTAAAAGTAGTGACATAAGCAAGGCAGGTAGACACCAACGCTGCAATGGCAATGCTCATATAAAGATTGATGCCGAACTCCACGCAACGCGCACGAACACGAAAACCGGCAAAAGCCGCAATAGAAGCAAACAAAAATGCAATCCAATCACCACCGAACAGCTTACAGAAACCGCCACAGGCGAAACCCGCCCCCACAGCCACAAGATAGGGAGCATAGTTGCGCTTCTTATTCTTTATTTTCTCCAGCTCTTCTTCGTACCGGTCAAGCGAATAATCTTCTTCAATAGCCCGCCAGGAAAGTTTACTGATTTCGGAAATGGCCGTCATGTTGATGCCATGCTTCTCGCACTTCTGGAATTTGGAATAAGAATGCGATTCATCACTCAGGTTCACCACCAGCATAGTATAAGTCACATCAATGTGAAGGTTTTCTTCGGGTAATCCCAAATAGGCTGCAACGCGGTTCATATTGCGCACTATGCGATTGGTATCGGCAGCACTCTCTACTAATATTTTCCCTGTACGAAGCAACAAATCAAGCTTCCTGCGTAAAATAATCTCTTGTTCAACCATTGTTTATCCTTTAAACTATCTACTAATATCCTATCTTACCCGTTTTCGGAGAGGGGGTGCAAAGATAGGCAAAATATAGAAAAGAATTTCATATCTCACCGGAAACTCATACCTTTGCACGCATTTTTGAAATAAGGAAAAACAGAGGGACTATACTTTCATCATATCTCTAAAAAAGAAGGCTGATTATATGGAAATATTCTGGAATACTATTGCGAAATACAACGAAAACACCTGGTGGGCGCAAATCATCATTACAGCAACAGGCATTGTACTGACCACACTGTTATACCATAAACCCACCGTTCGGACAAAACGCTCCATGAAAGCATACATGGTGTTCCTCAACGGCTGGATAGCCCTGGTGTACTATATGATGTACTGCAACACACGCAGTTATCACCACATACCCGCCATTTTTTGGGGAATAATAGCCTTGATCTGGTTGTGGGACCTGTTTACGGACTATACCCCATTCGAGCGCAATCCCAAATATCAAAAACTCGTAGGAGTGCTTTATGCAATGCCTTTTCTCTATCCCCTCCTCTCATGGGCGCGCGGAATGGAATTTCCTATGATGACGACAACCGTAATGCCCTGCTCGGTAGCAGTATTTACTATCGGACTGTTACTGGCTTTCTCGCGCAAGGTTAACCTGCTCATTATCCTTTTTCTTTGCCATTGGGCGCTCATTGGTTTCTCCAAAGTATATGTATACAAAATACCGGAGGATCTGTTGCTGGCAAGCGCCACCGTCCCTGCTATCTACCTGTTCTTCAAGAACTACGTGGCACAGAACCTGCATAAAGAAACAAAACTGAGCGCCCGGCTTATGAACTGGGCGCTGGTGTTGATCTGCATCGTCATCGGACTGTTCTTAAGCATTACCCTTTTTCAGGAATTAGGGAAACCGGAAAAAAAACAGACCATCCGTTTACCCGAAACGAATGGTCTGTTTGCACCAAACACATGATGCGTTTACCGTAAACAGATGATGTATTTCCAATGAACACATCATCTGTTTTTTCATATCATCTTAAATGAACCAGCGAACATAGCAGAAGTCCTGACGGTGAGGCAAGTCTGCATTCTTGGGGAACATACGGTAAGCAACTTTGAAGCTACCCGCATTTTCCAACTTATGCTTCACCTGGAATGTATAGAGGTCGCCCTCTTTCTTCACTACATTGAACGGCTCTACGGAGTAAACGTGTTGTTTGCCGTCCTGCGCAGTATAGGTAGTTACCAGTTCCAGGCCGATTGCATCGTTCAATCCCTTCTCGTCAATAACGTAGGTAATGGTGTATTCCTTACCGCTTTCGATAGAACCTTTAACCAGTTCTTCCGTCTTTTCGCAAGATACAACCTCAATGCTATCCCACTTGGAAACAACTTCCTCTTTCCATGCTGCAAGTTCCTTAGCCTTAGCATAGCTATTGGCTGCCAGTGACTTAAAGCGTTTGGCTTCCTTAATGTAGAACTTATTATAGTAATCGTCCAACTGACGCTTCATTGTGTAATGAGGTGCAATCTGAGCGATGGAGTTCTTAATAGTCTTTATCCAGCCTTCAGAATATCCCTTCTTGTTGCGTGCATAGTACAACGGCAGGATTTCCTGTTCGAGGATGCTGTAAATAGTAGCGGCATCCAACTGGTCCTGATATTCCTGATTCTGATAGGTGCGCTTTTCTGTCAATGCCCAGCCAGCACCTTCACGATAGCCTTCCAGCCACCAGCCGTCGAGTACGGAGAAGTTCACCACACCGTTCATCAGCGCCTTCTCACCGGAAGTACCGGATGCTTCGAGCGGACGTGTCGGAGTGTTCAACCAGATGTCTACACCCGATACCAAACGGCGTGCCAACTGCATATCGTAGTTTTCGAGGAAAATAATCTTGCCCAAGAACTCAGGACGGCGTGAGATTTCAATAATTCTCTTAATCAGCCCCTGTCCTGCACCATCGTGCGGGTGGGCCTTACCTGTGAACAGGAATTGTACCGGATAGTCGGGATTGTTCACAATCTTGGACAGACGTTCCAAATCGGTGAACAGCAAATGCGCACGCTTATAAGTGGCGAAACGACGTCCGAAACCAATCAGCAATGCATTCGGGTTGATCTTGTCCAACAGAGACACAACGCGTGAAGGGTCTCCCTGATTATTCAACCATGTCTTGCGATATTCCTTGCGAACATAGTCAATCAGCTTATTCTTCATAGCCATGCGCGTCTTCCAGATTTCTTCATCAGCTACATTGTAAATAGCTTCCCAAATCTTAGGATTGGACTGGTCATACCAGAAGTTCTCATCGAAATGTGCGGCATAAAGCTGTTTCCATTCCGTTGCACTCCATGTGGGGAAGTGTACACCGTTCGTAACGTAACCCACGTGCATTTCTTCCGGGAAGTAGCCTTTCCAGATAGGAGCAAACATCTCCTGAGAGACTTTTCCATGCAACCAGCTTACACCATTCACTTCCTGAGAAGTGTTGCAAGCAAATACGGACATACAGAAGCGTTCGCCCTTGTCGCCCGGATTGTTGCGGCCAAGATCCATAAGGTCATCCCAAGTGATGCCCATTTTGGAAGGATAACCACCCATGTACTTGCCGAAAAGACCTTCGTCGAAGTAATCGTGACCGGCAGGAACCGGAGTGTGTACGGTGTAGAGAGATGAAGCGCGTACCAATTCAATGGCCTGATCGTAGGTCAGCCCTTCGGCTACGTAGTCGCAGATGCGCTGTACGTTGATCAACGCTGCATGTCCTTCGTTACAATGATATACATCTTTCTTGATACCCAGTTTCTTCAGAGTAAGAATACCGCCGATACCGAGCAGGATTTCCTGCTTCAGACGGTTTTCCCAATCACCGCCGTAAAGCTGATGAGTGATAGAACGGTCGAACTCGCTGTTCATCTCATTATCCGTATCAAGCAGATAGAGAGAGATACGGCCCACGTTTACTCTCCAAAGGAAAGCGTGTACGTAATAATCCAAATAAGGAACATCCACCACAATCTGATTGCCGTTTTCATCCAATACGCGGTCGATAGGCAACTGACCGAAGTTCTGAGCTTCGTAATTGGCAATCTGCTGCCCATCCATAGCCAAGGTTTGAGTGAAATAGCCGTAACGGTACAGGAAACCGACAGCACACAAATCCACATTGCTGTCAGAAGCCTCTTTCAAATAGTCGCCGGCAAGTACACCCAGACCACCGGAATATATCTTCAATACATGATTCAAACCGTACTCCATGCTGAAATATGCAACAGAAGGACGATTGCTATCAGGTTTCACATCCATGTAATTGCGGAACTTGGAATATACATCTTCCATTCTACGCAAAATAACTTTGTCTTTAGCAAGTGCTTCGAGCTTGGCATAGCTCATACGTTCCAGCAGCAGAACAGGGTTCTGTCCCACTTCTTTCCAAAGTACAGGGTCAAGGTCTTTGAACAATTCAGTAGCTTCATAATTCCATGACCACCAAATGTTACGTGCAAGTTCGGACAATTTCTCCAACTCAACAGGGATGTGAGACTTTACATTCACATCTTTCCAGTTCGGAGTGTTTACATTACTAACTTTAATCTTCATTGTATGATTACTTGATTGATTAATATTTCTTTTCATCAGCCTAACTGACGCTTCATCGCATTGCGCAATGCAATATCGTAGGCCTCATAATAATATTGTATGAAATGTTTCCATAAAGCCTGCTCCGCCACTTGGGCTGCACGCTTACGGATTTCTTTGATTTCCGCATCTGTCTTTGTGGAGAACAGAGCTATCGTATCCTTAATGCCGTCTGCCACTTCGGAATAGTTATAGTCCGAACGGTGCAGCACTTCTACCCCGTCGTCGATGCCATGCTGGTTCTTGAGGCTATTCACCCAAAGTCCGAAACCGGCAAGATCAGTCGTAATAGTCGGTACGCGAAAAGCCACACTCTCCAACGGAGTGTATCCCCAAGGCTCATAATAGGAAGGATAAACGCTCAGATCCTCTCCCAATATCAAGTCGTAATAGTGCTTGTTGAGAATTCCATCTTTGCCGTCCTGATAGCAAGGAACAAAAATAACTTTCACCTTATCTTCGGGACGGTTGTTCATACCGAGGTACTTCAACATATCCAAGACTTGGTCATGCGTCATATTATGCAGCCAGTGTGTAATGAAAGGCACTTCCAAAGGAGTGGTATAATGTTCGTCCTTCTTTTTCAGACGCCGCTGCAGGTCCTCACGAGGATCACCCACCCAACTGGGAACGTTGACGAAAGCCAGCACTTTCTTTTTCAGATTCTTATCGCGATTCAGACGGTTCAATGATTCCAAGAACACATCGATGCCTTTATTCTTGAACTCGTAGCGCCCGCTTGTTCCTATAATGAGTGTATCATCATCGAACTCCTGCCCCAAAAGACTATTTGCCACACGCAGCATAACGGCACGTGCGCGCTTGCGCTTACCGGTAAATGTAGCACCTTTAGGAACGAAATCGTCCTCGAAACCGTTCATAAGGATTACATCGGCAGGCTTGTCAAGCAACTCCTTACATTCATTATTGGTAATTTCGCTTACGGTAGTAAAGCAATCGACATAATGGGCGGTCTGTTTCTCAATGGAATGTTTGGACTCCATGTTCAGCTCCTGCGCCATTTGATCGCCATTGTAAGCAAAAAGATAATCGTACAGCGGCTTGTTATTACCCGCAATAGAGCGTCCTATCGAAGTGGCGTGTGTGGTAAATATTGTAGCAATCTCAGGAACGGCAGTCTGCAAATAAAGTGCAGCCATGCCTGTCATCCACTCGTGCGCCTGAAACACCACTTTATCCGTTTCCGTCAAATTATACCGATAGAAACTCTCCACCACCTTTCCGGTGGCATATGCAAACATGGAGGCTTCATCATAGTCACCGTATGCATGCAGGGAGTCCACTTGATAGTGTTCCCACATTTCCGTATAAATTTCATTCTTTTGTGCAAAGAAAGGTTGGAAATCAACCAGTATGACAATAGGCTCACCCGGAATATTCCAGCGGCCTACGCGGACAGAGAGGTTATCTTTTTCAATAGCATATTTTTTCCATGCGGCACAAAGGTTCTGGGACTCGATAAATAAAGGATTCTCTTTCCCTTGCCAAAAATCCGGACCCACAAAAAATACTCTATCGTGAAAGTTTGTCTGCAAAGTGTTTGCTCTGGTAGACAACACTGTATAGATACCGCCCACTTTATTACACACTTCCCAACTCGCTTCGAAGATGTAATCGGGGGTAAGTAGCTCTTTAACCATATATGTTATAATCTCTTTATCATAATTACGGTTGCAAAAGTACACATTATTCTTTGAAAAATAGCCTTTTAATCGAAAAAACTGATTAAAAGACTATATACAATCGTTTGCATAAATGTTATCGATAACGATGAAAGCCCGTCAAATCAGGGAATGGAGAAAGGACAGCACTGAACGGGAAAAACAAAAGACAAGAATAAAAGTAAAGGATATTGAAAAGCCCCGGAATTTCACTGGCACATTCCGGGGCTTTCAATATCTTTTAATACTTCTTTAGGCGGTCAGCGCACTACCGATCAAGAAAGTAGCAGCCAAAGCTACGATAGCATAAAGTTCAGGGAATACAGCAAGAATCAGCGTATTGCTGAACACATCATGTCCCTGTCCGATAGCAGCGATACCATTGGCACAAACCTGTCCCTGACGGATAGCCGAGAACAAAGCAACCAATCCTAAAGCAATACCTGCACCAAGAATAGCGGCTGCCTGAATAGCCGTCATACCCGGAGTAAGAATACCGAAAATAGTCTGGAACATAAAGTAACCGGCGAAACCATACAATCCCTGAGTACCGGGAAGGGCTGTCAACACCAAGAAGTTACCAAACGCGCTATCGTTTTTCTTCAATGCACCAATAGCTGCATTACCGGCAATTGTCACACCATAGGCACTACCGATACCTGACAAACCAATCATCACTGCAATGCCAATATAGGCAATCAATAAATTCATTTCCATAATTTTATTCGTTTTTTATTGTTTATATTTTTATTTATTTCTCTTTATAAAGCCCATGTCATTTCCACACTGCCTTATCTCTCAATTTTAATTCTTAAATTTCATTTTTTAAACGGCTTGTACTCCTTGCCACCGCCTTCATATCCTGAGTTCTTGAAGAATTCCACAAAGGTCAGACGCATAGGATGAACCATCGCACCCAGCACATTCATAAAGATATTGATAGCATGACCTATAACGAATATCAAGACCATTACAATAGGTCCTGCAATAACATTATCAGGGCTCATGCCCACCGCCAAACTATTGAACACGCCTGCCAGGATACCACCCGAAAGCCCAAGGGCAAACAAGCGCACATACGACAATACATCACCAAGTAAACCGGTAGCCATATTGTAGGAATCCCAAAGCCCAAGTCCGATATTGAGGAATATATTCTTTCCCGGACTGTTGTAGAGGAAAATCATAGCTGCCGCTACACCAAGGATACACAAATGCACCGTACCGCCCAGCGGCATCACTTCCGGTAATAGGGCCCCCATTCCACAAGAGATCAACAGTATGATCCAGCCTATTGTAGCTACGGCATACTTAATTCCGAACTGAATACCCTGGTTTACAGCCTTCAGCACCATACCGAACAAGATCTGTACCACACCGAGTATCAATGACAGCTGGAACATATCATTATTGTCCATAAACAAGGTTTCTTTCATTTTCTGGAAGAAAGGCAGGTCAATATCGTAGATGTTCGCTCCGAAGAATGTACCCGTCAATAATCCGCAGAAGAAAGTGGATGCCGCCAATACTTGTATCAATGAAAGAACAGGCCTCATTGTCGCACTAATATTCTTAGCAAACAGGCGATACAAGGTAGCTCCCAAAAATAAGAACAACCCGTATCCGGAGTCTCCCAGGCACAAACCGAAGAACACCATAAAGAAAGGTGCAAAGAAAGGAGTCAAATCCAACTCATTATACTTAGGCAACATATAGAGCTTGCATATCGGCTCGAACCATGCAAAGAAACCTTTGTTGTTCAACTGTATAGGCACGTTGTCGCCCGGTACGGGGGATGTAACTTCGTAATACACATGCTGTGCATCAAGCCATGTGGAAATCTCTTCAATCCTGGAAGCCGGCGCCCAGCCTTGCAACAACATCAGCTTTTCTCCTGCAGTAGCCTCCGTATTCAGCATTACTTTAGAGAACTCCATATCGGTGTTCACCTCTTTCAAAGCAGCACGTAACGAAGGGAGTTCTTTTTCTGCAAGCCCTTTCAGCTTCTTCTCATTGTCCGCCAAAGCCTGTTCTGTCTCGTCACAAAGAACCTGTACACGTTCCAGTGAACAAGACGGCAGCTTTGCCTGCTCCGCATCCAAATCCACACCTTCGGCATTTTTAGTTACCGTAACAAAATAGACACGAGAAGACAGGCGGTTGATAACCATTGCATTATAAGTCTCTTCCCATAGATCATCGTAATTGCTTTCCGAACAGCTATAAAAGCCTACCGTCAGTCCGGCATCATGCAGACGTGACAGGCTTGCAGGTTCAAAGTTCCCCCAAGGTTCCAGCGCTGCTTTTTCTTTCTGGTAAGTTTGCAGCAATTGTTGCAACTTATTCTTTTCAGCCTGCAACTCGTCCACTTCATTCAACACCTCCAAACCGCGAGCAGCCGAAGCTGCTGTTTCAGTTACCGCTAACTTGGCAGGCTTTAAAGCTTGCAGTAATTTTTCAGTCATCTGCAGACGACCAGACAGACGAATACTGTCCTGCAATTCTGTATTGTCGGCAACGCCTTGTTGCTTTTCAGCGACGTGCACTACACCGAGGTCGCGCACACCATTCAGGAATGTCTCGTACTCCTTATGATATACAAGGAACGTGAGCTTCTTCATTTTTGTAATCATGCTTCTGTCTCCTTCCTTTTCTCTTGGTGGGACTTCATGATTTTCTGCGATGACTTGGAGAGGTTCTCCTCATCTTCCATAAATCGTTTGATTTTGCGCAGTGCATCCTGATAGCCCGGAATCTGTACTTTCTCAAAAAGATTCACCTTCTGGGTGGTCTTTTTACGCGCATGTTCCAACAAATTCAGCTTAGCAACGGTAAATTCCCGTTCAATGGCCGTATGTGCCAATTCCTTAAGCAAATGCAGCCCGTCTGCATACCATTTGGGTGCATTAAACAAGCTGTAAGGGCGTATTTCGAAATCTACATTTTCGAGTAACGGCACTCTTACACCGGCAATCTTCTTCACGCCAAGATGAACATCGTTAACCTTTATTAATGAGGCATCAAACTCATTCCAAAGGGCGAACATGGCTTCATAAGCTTGGATTTCCTTTTCCAACCTCGCATCCAATGCAGCCGCATCAGCCTTGCAGCGTTTCACCTCCATACGCAGGGCACTCTCCTTATTCTTAATGATAGGAAGCGTACGCACGCGCACCTTCAGTTGCTTTTCCAGCTGCTGGAGCGATGTTTTATTATATTGAAACTTAATAGCCACTTCGATAATAATTAATGATTAGTGATTAGTTTTCTGATTGAGGCCAAAACTCGTCCACAAGCTCTTTCTTGATGTTCACCTCTTCCGGACGGAAATACTTACCGAACAAACTCCATGCCACATCAAGCATTTCTGTCGTATCGAGGTTTACGTCAATAGCCAGCAATTGATTGGAGTAATCCTTGGCAAAGGCAAGAGTACGTTCATCATAATTCGTCAGGTCGAAACCGTTTTCAAGTTTAGTCTTGGCATTGGCGGCATCGGCATACAAACGTACAGCAGCGTTCATCACCTGCGGATGGTCTTTACGCGTTTTCTTACCGGTAACGAGCTGTTTCAAGCGAGACAACGAACGGAACGGGTCAACAATAACCTTACCGATATCACTGTCACGACGAAGGAACAGCTGTCCCTCAGTGATATATCCCGTATTGTCAGGCACAGCATGCGTGATATCACCACCGGATAAAGTAGTCACAGCAATAATCGTGATAGAACCACCGCTGGGGAACTGCACCGCCTTTTCGTAAATTTTCGCCAAATCCGAATAAAGAGAACCCGGCATAGAATCTTTAGACGGAATCTGGTCCATACGGTTGGATACAATCGCCAATGCATCCGCATAAGAAGTCATATCCGTAAGCAGTACCAATACCTTTTCATTATTGTTTACCGCAAAATACTCAGCAGCAGTCAACGCCATATCCGGAATCAACAGACGTTCTACGGGCGGGTTTTCGGTCGTGTTCATGAAGCTGACAATACGGTCGAGCGCACCGGCATTAGAGAATACATTCTTGAAATAGAGGTAATCGTCATTCGTCATACCCATACCTCCAAGGATAATCTTATCAGTTTCCGCACGCAAGGCCACATTTGCCATAACCTGATTGAAAGGTTGATCAGGGTCTGCAAAAAATGGAATTTTCTGTCCGGACACTAATGTATTGTTCAGGTCGATACCCGCAATACCGGTCGCAATCAGTTCGGAAGGTTGCTTACGACGGACCGGATTCACAGACGGACCGCCAATCTCCACTTCCTGACCTTCGATAGACGGACCACCATCGATAGGGTCACCAAAGGCGTTGAAGAAGCGTCCGGCAAGCTGATCACTCACCTTAATTGTAGGAGCTTTGCCCAAGAACACCACCTCTGCATTAGTCGGAATACCTTCCGTACCCTCAAAGACCTGCAAGGTCACATCGTCACCAGCAATCTTAACCACCTGGGCCAGCTTGCCGTTTACGGTTGCCAACTCATCATACCCTACCCCCGTAGCTTTCAACGAGCACGTGGCTTTCGTTATCTGAGTAATCTTGGTATATATCTTTTGAAATGCTTTTGTTGCCATTTACTTATTTACTATTTATTCCCTACGGTCATGATACATCTTATATCTTTAACACATAGGAACGTTGACAATTTACTATTTACTATCTAAATCTCCGCTTGACGTTTTCCTATTTCCTACCTGCAACTTCACTTCATGCACCTGCGTCTGCAAGGCCAAATTGCAAATAATATAACAGTTAAACTCTCAGACTTTACGTTCCGCTATCAATTCCTGCAGTTGCTTGTAGAACTTGTCATACTCTTCCGACTTGAACTTCGAATAGTTCATCTGTTTGCAGATATTTATCATCTTCTTGAAGTAATCCATTACCTCGTTGAAGTTATCGAACTCAAATTCTGTATGGCAGATATCAATAATCATGTTCAGAATATCTTCCTGACGTTCCATAGGAGTTACAGCATCAATCTCATCGAAAGCATCCTGCTGTAAGATAACAAAGTCGATCAATTCTGACTTCCAGAAAATTACGTGATATTCCACCGGCACACCGTCGTCACCCAGAATATTGATTTGCTCTGCAATCTCCTTACCACGCTGTAAACGGGTCTTGACCTCATTCACCTTAGTAATCCATTCGCCGTTGATGCGTTTGGCTATATAATCTTCAAATTCCGGATACTCAATATATTTGGAATACGAATCAATCGGATTAACGGCAGGATAACGCTTCTTGTCCGCACGATCTTGTTCAAGAGCATAGAAACAACGGGCTACTTTCTTAGTATTCTCTGTTACAGGCTCTTTTAAGTTACCACCGGCAGGAGATACTGTACCGATGAAAGTAATAGAACCCGTTTCACCGTTATTCAGTCTCACATATCCTGCACGACCGTAGAAATTGGAAATGATAGAGGACAAATCCATAGGGAAAGCATCAGGACCGGGCAATTCTTCCATACGATTGGACATTTCACGCAAAGCCTGAGCCCAACGGGAAGTAGAGTCTGCCATCAGTAAGACTTTCAATCCCATGCTACGATAATATTCGGCAATTGTCATGGCTGTGTATACAGAAGCTTCACGAGCAGCCACCGGCATATTAGAAGTATTGGCAATGATGATAGTACGCTCCATGAGCTTGCGTCCTGTATGAGGGTCAACCAACTCAGGGAATTCAGTAAAGATTTCCACAACCTCGTTGGCACGTTCACCACAAGCAGCAATGATTACAATATCAGCTTCCGCCTGCTTGGATATAGCATGCTGGAGCACCGTTTTACCTGTACCGAACGGTCCGGGAATAAATCCTGTACCTCCCTCTACTATAGGATTGACCGTATCAATCACACGTACGCCGGTTTCCAACAATTTGAAAGGACGAGGTTTTTCTTTATAATTCGTCATGGCACGTTTCACAGGCCACTTCTGAATCATATTTACCTTAACTTCATTCCCTTCTTCATCAGTCAGGACAGCAATTGTATCCTCAATGCCGTAATCACCTTCCTCAACAATAGACTTGACAGTGCATACTCCTTTCTGTTCAAAAGGGACCATGATTTTCAATGGCTGGAAATTTTCATCTACTTGACCCAGCCATGCTGCCGCTTCCACTTGATCTCCGACTTTAGCCAAAGGTACAAAATGCCATTTGCTTTCCTTATCCAACGGATACGTGTACTGTCCGCGTTTCAGAAAAACGCCATCCATCTTGTCGAGGTCATTTTGCAGACCATCGTAGTTTTTAGAAAGCATACCAGGACCCAATGTCACTTCAAGCATGTGTCCAGTAAACTCTGCTTCGGCTCCTACTTTCAATCCGCGAGTGCTTTCAAACACCTGCACATAAACCTGAGTGCCTACCACTTTAATAACCTCCGCCATCAATCTGTCTCCGCCAGTCGAGATATAACAAATCTCGTTCTGTGCCACAGGACCGTCAACGGTGAGGGTTACCATATTAGCTATTACGCCACTAACAGTTCCTTTTGTTGCCATATAATTTTATAATTTATTTTATCTGAATTCTGCGGGTATCTGTACTTCATCCTTTAATGTAGCAATAATACTACGAAACAATTGACTACCCTTTTCTTTATCCAATGAGATCCAACGCTCTATCATTTCAAGCTGTAATAGAAAAACAAACAAACGCTCCACAGTGAAATAATTAAAGAAAGTAGCTTCCTCCATCCAATTCCACCGCAATAGGTCTATTTTTTTCTCTCGCTCCACCAGCTCTTCCGTTTCACTGATTTTCACCAATATATCCAGCCATTCCACTTCACCACTCAGGCCGAAATCTCGAGCACCGGATGTACGCAAAGCTTCACAAACTTCCGTATCTCCCACTATCAACGGAGCTACATCCACTTTGAACTTTCGTGCTGTCAATGCGACCAATACATTATTAATCACAAGATTAAAACTAAACCATGCAGACACAAACTTGTTTTTGCACTTCATGGCATAGGCATAATAAAGTGCTGCCAGACGATCTTCATGTAGGAAGTCATCTTCAACAGAGATATTGAAATACTCGGAAATAAAAGTAGACAGATAAGACGGAAACATACGCTCAGACACTTCACCACCTTCTTTCAGCAATGAAATGTACTCTGCCAGTTCTTCCGCTGAATAATTCCCACGCGGATCAATAGCTGCATCCTTGTCTTTCAACAGTTTCAAGACATTCGCATTGTCAAATTGAAGATAAAACAAGTCTATCAACATTCTATCTTCCTCTGACAAAGCCGAATACAGTTCCGACTTGAAATCAGCTACCGTATAGCTCAATTTGCTATCCTCCAAAGTGAGTTCTGGCAAACCGGCTACCAAGTAATAATATTTACTCATAATCCTGAAGGGAATTAAAACAGCATCTCCACTAATTGCGGACGCAAGAATTCTTTAAAGTAATTCATAAATTCTTCCTCACCGAAGTTCACTTTATAAGAACCGTCAGCCGGCGAAACAGAGAAAAGTGTCTTGATACCATTCACTTGTTCAATCCTCACACCTTTATCCAATAAATCTTTAGCCTGAACAGCGAAATATTTCTTCAAGCCTTCCGCATCCGGTGTTGAAATTACGATAGGTTCGTTTACGCTCCATTTAGATGCCAATGCAACAATAAAAGCATTAAGAAAATCTTTGTTTGCAGCAAAAGCCTTTACATCAGCACTTACAATCTTATTCGTTACTAAAGTAGCGATTTCAGATTTCAAAGCATTCACTGCTTGGCCAGCAAATAATTTTAACTCTGATTTGGTATTCTCAGCCAACTCATCAGCAGACTTATGAGCAGTAGCTAAAATAGAATCAGCTTCTTTCTGTGCATTTTCTACAATTTTCTTGGCCTCTTCCTGAGCTTTTGTGATGAGTTTTTGGGCTTCTTCATTGCCTTTTTCCACCCCTTCACGATAAATCTTATCGGTTAGCTCTTGAATCTTGTTTTCCATATCTTACAGGAATTATTATATGATTTATTACAATATTAATTGCATGATTATTTTTCCGTTCTTATTAGATTCACGCCAAAATTACGAAAAACCATTTGATATTAGACAAAAAGAATGAAATAAAAGTTGCCCATTTTCCTAAAAAACATCGTTTTTCACCAATTTTGTTCTGTAAAGATAACAATAAGATAACAAAGAAAAAAGAAAGAAGGAGTGAAAACGGAAAAAAGACAGATGAAAGGGTAATATCCGGATACAAAAAAAGCCCCTGCATCTTCCGATACAAGGGCTTCATCAAAAACGGCGACTA